>Ga0115567_10001203_pt1 | contig 25984 bp, 23 predicted proteins | sample COGITO_mtgs_1204_2_FD_88679 | JGI IMG/M metagenome (GOLD analysis project Ga0115567, IMG submission 88679) | Pelagic marine microbial communities from North Sea - COGITO_mtgs_120412 | ecosystem: Environmental > Aquatic > Marine > Epipelagic | place: Germany:Helgoland, sampling site Kabeltonne... | reverse complement strand
TGAGGGTTCTGGGCGGGAAAGACTCTTTGGGTTCGGAGTTGCTGGCGGAAGTATAAGTTGCCTAGACCCTGAAGGGAGCTAAGCGTTGGAGGAAGCTGTCGATCCAGAGACGGGGGCTGAACCTCCGGGGCAACGGCTGCCCCGATGGGGGCGCTTACGGTCAAATTCCTCAGTGCTTTACTTTTTGACTATTTTTTGTCGGTTAGGCGCTGACTCTCTCCCGTTAGTTCGATGACCTGTAGCCGGTGACTTCAGCCAGTCGGATGTAGACATCGGCACACTCAAAGTATAGCGGGGCCAGCTCGTTACGAAACGACCAGCCGCGGGCATACACCTGCCGTGAGAGCTCTTCTCGCACCACTTCCAGCCACACCTCATCAGCTGCCCGGGATGCGCCAAAGCAAGCAACCCCAGCCAATAGAACTCGTAGATATCTCACGGTGGAATCCGGACTTAACGAATACATAGATACGCTCTGACCCAACTTCACGATGGGTCAAACTGCGAATTCACAATCCGCATTGCACAGCACATAATTCGGCGATACGTTTAAACCTTTTAGTCAAGACTAAATTTATTGAATGGTAACGCTCATGGTTCGAGCACAATTTATCCATTGTATACTCGGGCTTTCGCTACTCACGCTGCTCTGCGGTTGCGGTGAGTCTTCAAGCACTAAGCCCTCAACCGAGGCCCAAAGTGACAAGGCGTACCGGATCGTGGTGACGACCGGCATGGTCAAGGACGCCGCGGCCGCGATCGCCGGTAAGCACGCGGCGGTCGAGAACCTGATTGGTGAGGGCTCCGACCCACATTTGTTCTCGCCGAGTCGTGACGATGTCGTCGCCTTCGATGCTGCGGATGTCATTCTTTACAGTGGTCTCTACCTCGAGGGTAAGGTGATTCAGGCGGTCAAGGGCCTGGCGGAGAACAAGCCTGTGCATGGGGTCTGCGACAGCCTCGACCACGAGACACTGCTGCACCCTGCCGGTGAAGCGCATCCCGATCCGCACGTCTGGATGGACGTTAAAATCTGGCAGGAGGTGGCTCGCCACACTGCCACCATTCTCAAAGCATACGATCCGGCCCATGCTGCCGAGTACGATGCCAACCTTGCCACCTACGTCGCTGAACTTTCAGCCTTGGACGCGTATGCCAAGGCGGTTGTGGATACCGTCCCGGCGGAAAACCGAGTGCTGGTCACTGCGCACGATGCTTTTGGCTACTTTGGCCGAGCCTATGGCGTCGAGGTCTTGGCCATCCAGGGCATCTCCACCGAATCAGAAGCGGGCCTGCACCAGATCAATAAGCTGGTCGATATGCTGGTGGCCCGCAAGATCTCCGCGATCTTTGTGGAATCCAGTGTGTCAGACGAAAACATAAAGGCCCTCCAGGAGGGGGCCCACGCGAAGGGGCATGATGTCAAGATCGGCGGCGAGTTGTTCTCGGACGCAATGGGCGCACCGGGCACGTATGAGGGCACCTATGTCGGGATGATTGCGCACAATGTGACTACGATTGCGCGTGCTCTCGGCGGCACGGTCCCAGCGGGTGGCTTTGCGGGTGCAGATCACTCAGGCGAGTCGGAAGAATGAACGGCGCGGAGGTTGCGAACTCCGCAACCCGCAAAGGCAGCGAACACCCGGACGCTCCGTTGGCGATCCATGACCTGACGGTCGCTTATCATCGCCGGCCCGTTCTCTGGGATGTGGACCTGGTGTTGCCGAAAGGAAAGCTAATCGGCATCGTTGGGCCGAACGGTGCCGGCAAGAGTACCCTGATTAAAGCGGTCCTGGATCTCACGCCTCGGGCCAGCGGCCGGGTGCAGTTCTACGGCAAGTCCTATCGCGAGCAACGTCACCGCGTGGGCTATGTGCCGCAACGCGAATCCGTGGATTGGGACTTTCCGGTCACGGTTCAGGACGTGGTAACGATGGGACGCTATCGTCAGATCGGCTGGTTTCGGCGGGTTTCGAAGGCACATCGCCAAGCGGCTTACACCGCACTCGAACGGGTCGGCATGGCGGACTTCGCAGACCGCCAGATCAGCCAGCTCTCAGGTGGCCAGCAGCAACGCGTCTTTCTGGCCCGCGCCTTGGCGCAAGAGGCCGAGATCTATTTTATGGACGAGCCATTTGCCGGGGTGGATGCCTCGACAGAGAAGGCGATTGTAACGATTCTGCAAGGCCTGCGCGCGTCCGGGAGCACCGTGTTGGTGGTGCATCATGACCTGCAGACAGTTCCGCAGTATTTCGATCATGTCGTGATGTTGAACATGCGGGTTGTTGCTCACGGGCCTACTGAGGAGGTGTTCACCGAGGAAAACTTGGTGAAGACGTACGGCGGCAGACTGACCTTGTTCGATGAAGCAGTGCGGGCCGTCACCCAGCACCGCGCCAAGAAGTAGGGCCACGATGTGGGATTTCCTCTCGCAGATTCTTCAGAGCCTGCAACTGCACCACTACAATACGCGCGTGGTGGTAAGTGGGGTCACGGTATTCGGGGCCACTGCTGGCGTGATCGGCGCCTTTATGCTGCTTCGGAAGCGCTCCCTTACTGGCGATGCTCTCAGTCACGCGACGCTTCCTGGTGTTTGCCTGGCTTTTATGCTCAGCGTTCAACTGGGCGGCACCGGGAAGTCGCTGCCAGTCCTGCTGAGTGGTGCCATGATTTCGGGGTTGAGTGGGCTTGGGGTCATGCTGTTCCTCCGTCATTGGACGCGACTGCGCGAGGACTCCATTCTTGGCATTGTGCTCAGTGTGTTTTTCGGCCTGGGCGTCGTGCTCCAAGGCATGGCCGTAAACATGAAGCAGGGCCAAGCCGCAGGCCTGAGTTCCTTCATCTACGGCCGCACCGCATCCATGCTGGCGGCAGACGCCTGGCTCATTGTGGTCGGAGCCTTAGTCGCCAGCCTGATCTGCGCGCTGCTGTTCAAGGAGCTGACGCTGCTGTGCTTTGACCAGGACTTTGCCGGAGCCCAAGGCTGGCCGGTGTTATTTCTCGACTCGTTGCTGATGTTTCTGGTGGCGGTGGTGACCGTGATTGGGCTGCAAGCGGTTGGCCTGGTCCTTGTGGTTGCAATGCTGATTACGCCCGCTGCGGCCGCGCGGTTTTGGACCGATCGCTTGGCCTGGATGGTGTGGGGATCTGCTTTGATCGGAGCGGCCAGCGGGCTGGTTGGGGCCTTAGCCAGCGCCATGGTGCCTCGCTTGCCAGCTGGAGCGGTGATCGTGCTGATCGCGTCTGCGATGTTCGCAATCAGCCTGGTCTTTGGGGCCAAGCGTGGCTTGATCGTGCGCTTGCTCCAGCGGCGGCATCTACATACCAGCACCAGTAGCCAACACATTCTCCGGGCCCTGTTTGAGCTGCGCGAACATGGTGACGAAGCAGTCCCACTGGAATCACTGGTCCAGAAGCGCAGCTGGACCCCGCGTGCCGTTCGCCATGCCTTGGCCCGTGCCGTCCGCGCTGGCTATGTGCGGCAGGCTGGCGACCTCTGGTGTCTCACCGAGGCAGGCGGCGTGCAGGCCCATCGGGTTGTGCGCAATCATCGCCTCTGGGAGATCTACCTCGTGAGCCATGCTGATGTTGCGACCAGCCGCGTCGACCGCGAGGCTGACCGGATCGAGCATGTGCTCGGCGAGGTCATGGTCGCTCGCTTAGAGAAGAAGCTTGGCAATGAGCTGGACGGCCAGCGGATGCCCCCAAGCCCTCATGTGATCAATGGGCACCATCCATGATTGCGGAGTTCGCAAACAGCTGGACGGCCCACGACACTTGGATCATTACAACGGGTGCCCTGGCCGCGGTTGCCTGTTCCCTCTTGGGCTGCTTCTTGGTGCTGCGCAAGCAGAGCATGATGGGAGACGCCATCAGCCACGCCGTTCTCCCCGGACTAGCCATCGCCTTCATCGTCACCGAGAGCCGAGGCAGCGTGGTCATGTTCATTGGAGCTGCCGTCGTTGGCGTGCTCACCGCAGTTTTCACCGAGACCGTACACCGCATTGGCAAGGTCGAGCAGAATGCGTCCATGGGCGTGGTCTTCACTACCCTGTTTGCACTGGGATTGTTGCTGATCGAGAATGCCGCGCATCATGTAGACCTTGATCCGGGCTGCGTGCTCTATGGCGCGTTGGAGCTGGTCAAGCTTAACTCCGTCTCCGTGCTGGGCATGGACATTCCGCAAGCAGCTTTGAATTGCGGTGCGGTCACGCTGCTCAACGCTTTGTTTGTCTTCGTCTGTTTCAAGGAACTGCGCATCGCCACGTTCGATCCCGATCTGGCAACCACGTTGGGGATCAACGCGATGGCTCTGCACTATGGGTTGATGACTTTGGTGGCGGTGACAGTCGTAGCTTGCTTCGAGGCGGTCGGCAGCATCATGGTCATCGCTATGCTGGTCGTCCCGGCTGCGACCGCGCAGCTGTGGACCAAGCAACTCGGGACGATGCTGGCAGTAGCGGTTAGCCTTGGCTGCGGGTGCGCAGTCCTAGGACACTTGGGGGCAATTCTGCTGCCTCGACTCGTGAACCAGCCAGCGACAAATACGCAGGGGATGATGGCCGTGATGTCAGGCGTGTTCTTGGCCGTGGCCGTGCTGTTGGCTCCCCAGCAGGGCATCGTCAGTCGAATCGTGCGCCGGATTACACTCAGTCAACGAATCGCAGCCGAGGACATACTGGGCATGTTGTACCGTCTCGAATCTCCGGTGACTCAAGGGACCATTGTCACCCTGCCTGACATGTCTTCGATCCTGCGGGCGTCTGGCGGAGTGGGCAGTACTGGCTTCAGGCTTGCCCTGCGCAAATTGACCCGGGACGGGAAGATCGTTCGCGCTGGCGCTGGCTGTGGGCTGACCGATGCTGGACGAGCCGCCGCGGCAGACATTATTCGCTCGCATCGCCTCTGGGAGGTGTATCTGTCTCATCACCTTGGGGTCCCGCTGCACGAGCTGCACTTCGCAGCCGAGCAGCTCGAACACGTAACCACGCCTGCCATGCAGCAGGAGCTTGCGAACTCCGCAACCGACAGCGAAGCGCGGGACCCCCATGGCCGGGAGATCCCGAAAGGGCGCTGAGCCAGGAACTTGCAGAAAAATCTGCAGTACTGTCAAAATTGGAGAAGTGGTGAGTTGCCTTCATGTGTGCCGAAATCTCCTTTCCGTGCCTATGCACATGCAGTATTGCGTCGGTTTACCTAATTCATACTGGCCTGAATAATTAATGCGTCCGGAAAAGGTCGCCCCAGATCACTTAGGTTCAGTTGATTGTGTGTGGATAGTCGGGGCTTGGGGTTTGGTTAGGATGTCGACCAAAACATCTAAAAACCGCAACCCCTAGTTTCAGTATGTCGCCAAATGCGTCAGCGAAAAGTGCGAACGCGAAAACCGCATACAGTCCCCGACCTTGCCCCTCACTCTCATAGCTGGCGTTCGCGTCGAAGCCGTCTTCGACGAGCCCCAAATCACAACGGATGGTGGGGCCATGATACTGCCTGAGATTGTCGCACTACTTAAGCTACTGGTGACACGGATTCGGGCTCGCTTTGCGAGCACCGCTCTCACGCTGCGTGCTGATAGCCACCATACCAAGCAGCGGTCTACGCCCAGCCGGATCGCCTTCACCAGCCAAAGCTACGCAAGCATCACGACTTCTATTATGCGGCCAAGTCCTGGGGCAAGAATCAGCGTTGCGTGGTCGCACGTGTAGAAATCGGCTGGCTCGGCACGGACAGCCGCTTTGTCGTCACGGATTTTACCGGGTGCACGGCCAAGCACTTGTAGGAGAAAATCTATTGCGACCGCGCCAACACCAGATTGATGATCAAGGAGCACAAGTGTCACTTGTTCTCCGATCGTTTGAGTTGTCGGGAGCACCTGGCCAACCAGTTTCGGTTGATGCTGCACTAGAACGCCTACGTCATAACGCACCGTCTTCGAGAGCGTCTACTTGCTGGCACGCGGTTGGCGAGTTCGACAGGTTGGTTTCAGAGATTTTTACTCGGGTTTCTCACTTCGCTACCGAGTGAATGCCCCAAGGGCTACCCCGGCCGGATTCACAACGGGGATCAGGGGAAGTGTGCTCGGATGCTGTCAAAATGACTGCAAAACTGCCAAAACTCCACTTGAGTTGCTCTGGCTGGCGAAAACTGAGGCCTGGCGACCTCTGATCAGAGGTGCAGGAAGTCGCATGAATTATGCAGGCTAGTGTAGTTTTGGGAACGGTTCCCCTTCGCGTGTTTCATAGTTTCAACTAGCTTGAATCCAAACGCACAACTACAAAACACGCAAGATGCGCGAAAGAGATCTCATGGATTTGGGTATTACTGCCACTGGCCGTCCGGACGCGCTGGCAGCGTTAGATCGTCTGGCACAGCGTTTATCAAAATTGCAACACCGCAGCAAGACCCAGAACTAACGACTAGCCGATACCCATATGCGCCACAGCCCGATCCGTATCCTCTTCACTCTTTTGTGTTTTGTCCTACCAGTGCTGGGTTCAGCCGGATCAAGCCGCAACCCCAATGTCGTGTATATTCTGGCGGACGACCTTGGCTACGGTGAGGTGGGCTACAATGGCCAAAAAATGATCAAAACTCCGGAGCTCGATGCCTTGGCAGCCCAAGGCATGCGGTTCACAGGCCACTATTGCGGCAATGCGGTCTGCGCTCCGACTCGTTGCTCACTGATGACCGGCAAGCATCCTGGCCACGCCTACATTCGCGCGAACAGCCCCGGCTACCCCAATGGTCAGACACCATTGCCTGCCGAAACAGAAACCGTAGCAAAGCTCATGAAACGGGCCGGCTATGCTACCGCGGTCATCGGCAAGTGGGGACTCGGCGGGGTGCTTGAGAACGTGGACAATCCGGTCCTGAACAGCGGCCATCCCAATAAGCAAGGCTTCGACCATTTCTTCGGCTACCTAGACCAACGCCGTGCCCATAACTACTACACAGATTTCCTCTGGCGCAATAATGAGATGGTCCGGCTGAATAATGGCCCCGGCAAAGGCAAGAATGACTACAGCCATGACCTGATGACTGAGGAAGCGGTCCAATGGATTACCCAAAACAAGGACCAGCCCTTCTTCCTCTACCTGGCCTACTGCATCCCACACACCAATTGGCAGGTACCAGAGTTAGGCGAGTACGCCGACAAGGACTGGCCCAAGGCGCACTACAAGGTCCAGGCCGCCATGGTCAGCCGCATGGACCGAGACATCGGGCGGATTGCACGGCTACTCGCGAAACTGGGGCTCGCCGAAAACACGTTGGTGGTCTTCAACTCCGACAACGGTGCTCATGGCCAAGGCGAAACGCGCGAGTTCTTTTCCACGTCTGGAGAGCTGAAGGGCAAAAAGCGCACCATGTATGAAGGCGGCGTGCGCTCGCCAATGATGGCGTATTGGCCCGGCAAGATCCCAGCGGGCTCCACTAGCGATCATCTCTCGGCATTCTGGGACTTTCTGCCCACCATGGCCGACCTCACCGGCGAGCCGGTTCGCGGAGACACCGATGGCCTATCGATGCTGCCAACGCTGCTTGGTAAGGACGACCAACAGAAGCAGCACCAGTACCTCTACTGGGAACTCTACGAAGGCCACCCCAATTGCGGAGTGCGCATGGGGAAATGGAAGGGCGTTGTACTCAATCGCAAAAAGGGCATGGACATTGAGTTGTACGATCTCAGCAAGGACGAGGCTGAGCTGCAGAACGTGGCGGCCCAGCATCCAGAAGTTGTCGATCGCATTCGCAAGGCAATGCTGAATGCCCACGAGCCCAGCGCGCTATGGGACAAGGATCACCCCGGGCGGTGCTACAACGTCGCAGAAGCCTGCAGACTAAACGGCGTCAAACCGATAGCCCGAAAGCCCAAGCCGCAGAATAAGAAAAAGAAAAGGGCCGCAGAATAAGAAAAAGAAAAGGGCCGAAAAATGAAGACATCTGCACTCGCCGCACTCATCCTGACGCTATGGCCCGCACAGGGTTTTGCTGAGACCGTCACGCCCAAGGTCCCGAACATCGTCTGGCTGACCACCGAGGATAACTCGGCCTGCTGGTATCGGCTCTACAATCCCGACCATGGCGCCCCCATGCCCAATATTGAGCGACTCGCGAAGAGCGGTCTGGTGTTTAATAATGCCTATTCCTGTGCCCCTGTTTGCTCCGCTGCCAGGTCCACGATCATCTCCGGTTGCTACGGCCCGCGCACTGGCGCGCACTACCATCGCCGCCAGCAGAGGGTGAAACTGCCAGACGGTCTGAAACCCTTTCCGGCCTATCTGCGCGAAGCCGGCTATTACACCACCAACAACCACAAGACCGATTATAACTACGCCCTCGACATGAAGGCGGCGTGGGACAACTCGTCTTCCAAGGCCAGCTACCGCAACCGCGCCCCCGGACAGCCTTTCTTTCACGTTCAGAACTATGGCACGACTCACGAAGGCAAGCTGTTCGCGGACCTTCCAGCGGACCAACTGACCGTACAGCCAGCCGATGTCAAGGTCTTCCCCTACCACCCAGATACGCCCACCTTCCGCAAGAAATATGCGCAGTACCTCACCCTGCACACGACAATCGACGAACAGATGGGCCACATGATCGCTGCCCTAGAAAAGGACGGCCTGCTCGATGACACCTTTATCTTTCACTACGGCGACCACGGCGGTGTGTTGCCAGGCAGCAAGGGCTACGCGCACAACGACGGTCTGCAGGTCGCAATGGTCGTGCATGTGCCCAAAAACTGGCGCCACCTCGCTCCCGCTGAACCCGGTACTCGCGTGGATGGTATTGTCGAGTTTGTCGATCTTGGACCGACCGTTTTGAGCCTTGCCGGCCTTGAGGTTCCAGCCGAAATGGATGGCACGCCCTTCCTCGGCAAGAGCGTGTCTCGTGAAGATCTCGACCGCCGCGACACCGCCTTTGGCTATGCCGACCGCTTCGATGAGAAGTACGACATGGTCCGCTTTCTGCGCAAAAGCAATTACACCTACTGGCGCAGCTACCAACCGTTTAATTACGATGGACTTCACAGCTTCTATCGCTACAAGCAACCCGCATTCTGCGAGTGGCGCGACCTGGCACAAGCCGGGACCTTGAACCAGGCAAAGCAACAGTTCTACCAAGCTCGTCCCCCGGAAATGCTCTTCGACCTCGCCAAGGATCCACATGAGGTTCACAACTTAGCCGATGATCCTGCCTACCAAGAAGTCCTCCTCGACTTGCGCCAGACATTGCAACAGCAAGTCCGTTCCCTCCCAGACCTCAGCTTCTTCCCAGAGTCCGTCTTCCTGAGAGAAAGCGACAAAAACGGTGCCACCTTCGGCCAGACTCACAAGGCGCTTATCGCCCGGCTCATCACCATCGCCGATCTTCAGCTGCTGCCATTTCCCCAGGCAAAGCAACAGCTCCGCGAAGCACTCGGGGCCGATGAAGCCTTGGAGCGCTACTGGGCACTGATCACCTGCAGCAGCTTTGGCAAGTCTGCCGCGGCCTTTGCAGAGACCATCAAGACGCTGGCCGCGAGCGATCCTGATCGGCTGGTACGTGTACGAGCAGCCGAATTCCTCGGGCTCACCGGACTGGCTGACCCAATGCCAGCCATCTTTGCCGCGCTCAACGGCTGTGACGACCCGGTGGCGGTGAACCTGATTCTGAATAGCGTAGTCCTGCTTCGCGACGCCGCCGGGGTTACCGTCGATCCCGATGCTGTTGCGAACTCCGTATGGGCAAAACTCCCCGGCCTTGTCTGCCACCGAGTCGACTATCTCACTGGCGGGACTGGTGACGTACGAAAAAAGGAAGAAGGAAAAAGAAAAAAGAAGCAATAAAATGATTTCTCGCAGCCCTTCTGCTACTTCCACTCGCATTGATCGCTGCAGAGGCCACTGCCAGCAAACCAAATGTCGTCATCATCTATGGGGCCGACGTTGGTCTGGGCGATGTCCGCGTCTCCGGCAGTGAATTGATCCCGACGCCCAATATCGACCAGCTTGCCGCGGTGGGCCTTCGCTTCAACGATGGGCATTGCTCAGCGGCCACCTGCACCCCGTCCCGCTGCTGGCTGTTGACCAGGCGGCATGGCTTTCGCAATGGCGTGCCCATCTTTGCGCCCAAAGCGCCTCTTTCCATCCCAACAGACTCCTGACCTTGCCCAAGCTATGCAAGAAAGCCGGCTACCAGACCGCGGTCATCGGAAAGTGGCACCTCGGGCTAGGCGTAAGGGCGTCAAAAGCGATTGGAATGGCGACGTCAAGCCCGGGCCTTTGGAGATTGGGCTCGACTACTCCTTCCTCTTGCCTTCGACCAACGACCGCGTCCCCAGCGTCTATCTCGACAATCACCAGGTCATCAATCTTGACCCCGCCGATCCGCTGTTTGTGGGTGTCCCCAAGCGCCCACAGCCAGCCACACCGTGTGACGAGCCGCAGCCATCGAGCATACTCACATGCTGCAACCGGAGACTGTGTGATCCTTGGTGAGCTTGGCTGGGGAGGTCAACGGATTCCGTCTTTTCTCTGTCTGGAACGAAGCAGGGGCACCGATCTGGTACGATGCGCCCATTGGTTGTGTGGTTGCAGAATCAAGCGTAACTTCTTTCCGAAAGTCAGGCACGAGCACGGATGAAGAGGAGCATCAGGACCAGGCCAACCGCGCCCCCAAGCAGGATGAAATCCGCCCCGCGCTCGCCAAACCGTGCCTGCAACCGCTCAAATGGACCCTCTTGCCGCGGGAGCGTGTCCGCTAGCGGGGTCCTCGCAAGAATGTAGAGCACCAAATCGCGATCGTCCCGAACCAGTTGCTGCAGTGGGATCGTCCGTTTCTTGCCTCCAAGGGTCTTCAGGAGTACCCGATCGTTGGGGCGGTCGAAGCCCTTATAAAGCGCCTGGACGGTCTCACCGGACGCACTGGTCCAGATTCCAGTTCGCGGGTCTTCAAGCTCGATCTGGTAGCGACACTCGTTCGTAAGCTTGGTGAGCGGGTAGCGCTTTACAATGTCGCCCTTCAGACGAATCGAAACGTGTGTTCGATCGCGCCCGACGTACGTTCCGGAGATATCACTTCCGCTCCGTGCCTCGAAGCGGGCGCGCGTGCGCGGGCAGGCACAAAGCTCCAGCCATAAACAGCATGGCAGAGAATGATGCAGGCCTACACCCGATTGTGCTTTTATTCATTGTTCTTCACGCTTAAATGTCACACTTAATCTTGCCCTTGCCGCGCTGCCGCCGGCCAGTATTGTAACCAACTTTTTCCTAAGCGCGTAACTCGTATACCCATCGTAGCATTTAGGGAGCCGGTTTTGCATGTCGGTTTGTGAAACGGACATGCAATAATTCACCCGGTACATTTTATGTTTGTCACCTCAAACTTCAAAAAGCGCGCCGCCCGCAGGGCGCGGGAAGATGAATTCCGGGACGCCTCCAGCGCGCCTGCGCGCCACGAAACCGAGGACCGTTGCCGCATCCTCGATCGGAAGAATGCGCTGAGCGACCGCATGTTTGAGTGGTACCTGAATCATCAGCGCATGGGCTGGGCACTGGTGCTCTCGGAAGGTGGGCACTTCGTATGCGCTGCGGATTTCCATAGCAACGCTGATTCGGAATCCAGATTCGGGGGGCGTGGTGGCCCACTTAGTGAAGACCTGCTTCGCTCATGAGAACGAAAACCTGCGCATCGGCAAGCTTGAGATGAGAGACAAAATGGCGGCGCTGTGCGCCTTCGACATCGGCGACGAGATGGGCAGCGGCCAAGTAAACGTGGTGACCAAGGTGCATTCTACGGTCAGAAACGCTTCGGGATTCATCCGCCAGAATCTTGATCGCGTGGCCATGGATCCAGCTTTACGGCGCACGATTGAGCGCACGCAGTCTATGTCTGTGCCCCCGGGAAGCCAAGCTGAGAGCCGCGAACGCGTAAACACGCTGAGCCTCACCGTGGATGACTTGGGGCCGACGCGCGATGGTCTCCTGTTGGACCTTTTTCAGTGCGTTGCCGGTATCCTGAAAGGTCCTAGCTCTCGGCCTCGGCGCTACGCCGCACACAAGCCAGCCACCATCCTCGAACTACTGCGCCGCTATCGGCATCATCTTGAGACTGAGCAATAATAGAGCCTGTCTGCGGGGCGGCCTTGGAATGGCGCGAGCGTGAAGCTCCACGTCCGCCTTCTGCTGACCATCCTTCCGGTTCTGGGACTTGGTATCTACCTGCTTGCCCGATCTGTGCTCGGCGACGTCCGCCAGCAATACTTGGAGAGCATGGAAGAGACCATGGTCGACGCGTCCACTGTGCTGGCCTGTATCGTGAGCGAGCGCCTCGAGCATGGCGCCACCGTCGATGAGGCCATGCGCCATGCCATGATTGCCGTCCATAACCGCACCTTAAACGTCCGAATCTACGGCAAGGCCAAGTCAGCCGTCAATCTCCATGTGCTGGCTACCGATGCCGCAGGAGTCGTGGTCTTCGATTCGTACGATGAAGTGGTGGGACAGGATTTTTCACGCTGGAATGACGTGCTGCGAACGCTGCGCGGCGAGTATGGTGCGCGCTCCACTCGCAAAGACCCAGACGACCCAGACACCAGTACGCTCTATGTGGCCTCGCCGATTCTTGATGGCGACCAGATCATCGGCGTCCTATCCGTGGGCAAGCCAGCCGGGAGCGTCCGGCAGTTCATCGACGTAGCCAGGCGCAATACCATACGTGCATCGCAGTGGGCGGCCCTGGCCGTAGCCGGCATGCTGATCCTGCTCACGCTTTGGGTCACGCGCCCCATCCGGCGCTTGATCGAGTACGCCGAGCAACTCCGACAAGGCAGGCGTGCCAGTCGCCCCGACCTCGGGGCGGGCGAAATGGCGCGCTTGGGAGACGCCTTCCAGGGCCTCCATGATGAGCTCGCCGGAAGACACTACGCAGAGCGCTATATCCAGACTCTCACCCACGAAATGAAAAGCCCGCTCGCGGCAATCCGCGGCGCTGCCGAACTCCTCCAAGAGGACATGCCTGCCGCAGACCGCGCTCGCTTCATCGGCAACATCCAGCGGGAGTCTGAGCGCCTGAGCCGCCTCGCAGACTCACTGCTGCGCCTTTCCATCGTCGAAGGCAAGACTGCGCTAGAGGATTCCACAGCTGTCGCACTCGACGTGCTTTGTGCCGCGATTGCGAACTCCGCAAGTACGTCCGAAGCGGCAGTGCGAGTGCGCACAGATCTCGCTCCAGTCGTGGTCACAGGGGATGAGGCGCTGCTGCGTCAGGCCATCGGCAATCTGGTGCAGAACGCCGTAGAATTCTCGCCAGTTGCTGGCGAGGTCAGCCTGACGCTCAGGAACGAGAACGCAGCGGCAGTGCTCCGCGTCCAAGATCAAGGGCCGGGCATTCCCGAATACGCACTTTCGCGTGTCTGCGAGCGGTTCTATTCCCTAGCTCGCCCGAACTCCGCCAAGAGCACCGGCCTGGGCCTGAGCATCGTCTCCGAGGTCGCCCAGCTGCACAGCGGCGATTTTACGCTGGTGAACGGCGAACAGGTAGGCGCAGTTGCCACCCTACGCCTTCCGATCGCGCCAATAGCCAGCAGCTAGGGCAGGAAGACGCTTGATCCCGCTTGATTCCCACGCCGATACGGGGCAATGTGCCCCATTGCCCTTCCGACCTTGCAGGCCATCCATGCGCTACCTTTTCATCTGCACCCTACTGAGTGCGATTCTTGCCGTCTCCGAGGAATTTCCGGTGACCAATCCGCACCAGTTCGCCCTCCCGCCCACGCTCCCCTCTGGCTTCAAGGTCGGAGAAGTCACCTCTACCTCGGCAGTTATCTGGACGCGCGCTGTTCCAGCGACTCGCGCCTCAGACATCGCTGAATCAAGCCGCGCGGGCCAGATCCGCGTGGTCTATGCCTCCGATGACGGCGCAGATACTCGCCACACCGCCTGGTCATCGGCTCACGCCAAGAACCAGTATATCATCAACTTCACTCTGCGTAAATTACGGCCATACAGTCGCTATCTAGTCGAGATCCAGACCCGCAGCACGCCGCATGACCGGATATCCTCATTTAGCGGGCACTTTTCCACGCCGCCGTCGGCCTTTGGCCACCGCGACCTCCGCTTTGCCGTCCTCGGCCAGCAGGCCGCTCTGCTTTGCGAAGATCTCAAACGCGGATTTCGCACCCATCATGCGCTGGCCACGCAACAGTACGACTTTGTGATTCAAGCAGGCCGCCCGGTGGATTACGAAGACGCCGACTTCGTCGTTCGTGATCTGGCAGCTGCCCAGCAGCTGTGGGCCCGCACCCATAATTTCAAACGCGCCGTGGAGCTCTATCGCTACACCCCGTCCTACTGGCTCAGAGATGACGTCAGTAGCCGGCGTGCCCGCTATGGCAGTTTTGACTTCGAGGACGCGCTTAGCTTGTTCGACAAACAGACCCCGCACGGTGGCGACTTTCGGACTGTATCTTATGGTCGGCACGCGCAGATCTGGTTTTTGGACAGCCGTAAGTTCAGCAACCCAAGGCTCCACGAATTGCTGGGCCACGAGCAGAAAGTCTGGCTTGAAAAGTCGCTGGTGGCGTCTCAATCCACCTTCAAATTTATTGCCTGCCCTACCCCCATTATCGGACCGGACGCGCGTCTGCTCCGTGACAGCCATGCCAATGGCTACCTTGCTGAGGGTAAGTGGCTGCGCGGAGTCTTGTCCCAGACGCCCAACGTCATCATCCTCACCGGAAATCGTCTCTGGCAATATACCAGCCATGATTCCGCAACCGGGCTCTGGGAGTTCGGCGCCGGTCCCGTGACCGAGGCCGCTGCAGTTTCCCCCTCAGCCACCGAGAGCGTACTGAGCAAGTATGCCGCCCGTAGCGGTGGCTATCTGGCCGTCTCCGTCACCGAAGACAAAGACGGGCCCCGCTGCCTGATTCGGCACCTTGCCACCGATGGCTCGCTAAATTTCCAGCAGGCGCTGTTCGCGCGATAGCAGCCGGTGGCAAGACCCCCGCCGCCGCAGCAGTTGCCATGCGTGTGCCGCATGGCGTAGAGAACGCGGCGCAGGATTGCCAAGGTCGTGGAGCAATGGTAGGTTTTTCACCGTAGTCATCAATGAGTAATGGGGCCTGAATTTGGCACAGGGTAGCGAGCCGACTCCACACGAGCTGCTGGCACAGTTGGAAGACCAATTTGTGCTCGGCGAAATACTCGAGTCAGAATACAAGCAGTTCAAGTGGGAACTGCTGCAAATCATCCGTGATTCCGGCGAAGAAGTCCAGGAAGTTACCGGACTGGTCACCCGTGCCGAAATTTTTGACTCTCTGGGGCGCCCGTTCTGTCAGATTCCCGGCGGTCCGTTTATGGCCGGAGATGACAACACGCTGGAGGAAATGCCAGCCGACTTGTTTCTCGGCAAATACCCAATCACCCAGGAGGATTTCCTAGACTTTCTGGGCGACTCCGGACACCACTTCCCGCAGGAAGATCTCGAGCGACTTTATCTAGTCTCGCCCGAGCCCGACTGTCCGGTCTCGCACATTAGCTGGGAAGATGCCAAGTCCTATTGCCGGTGGTTGCGGCGCCAGACCAAAGAGTATTACAGCCTGCCCACAGAGCTGGAGTGGGAGAAAGCTGCGCGTGGCGAAGACGGGCGCTTCTTTCCATGGGGCACGGAACCCATGCCGGACCAAGACATCGCCTGTTTCCAAGGCCCGCATCAATACAACTGCACCGTACCGGTCACCACCTTTCCCGGAAACCGCGCTCCCTACGGCTGCATGGACATGATCGGCAACGTCTGGGAGTTCTGCCTTGACAGCGTCGATGATCCCCGAGATCCCCACATTCTCCGTGGTGGCAGCTGGTGCAATACCCTCGAATACACCAACTGCCTGTCTCGTACCTTCTCCTACCCGGCGACTAAGCGGATCGATTTCGGAGGATTCCGAATCGTCTATCTTCCCGAGGACTCGCTTGTGGAATATCGTCGGAAGACCAAGGCTGCAGCGGTAGAGGCCGCCGCACCAGTGCCGAAGAAAAGGAAGAAGCTCAAAGTCATCCGCATGGCCACGGAGCAGCCTGAGTCCGCGCCAGTGCCTACGACCGCATCGCATCCCAAGCGCAAGCGTCCCAAGCCCGGCAAGGTGAAAGTGGACCACAGCGTGCGCGACCAAGTCATCGAAATGCTCAGCAAGAAGAATAAAGGCGCGCCCGGCACGCCAGCCGGAGACGTAAGCTCGTCCTCCATCAAAACCTCACTGCGGCCGCTGCAGCCCTCCCTGGAGGTGTTTTCCGGTGATGATGACTCAGACGAGCTAGCCGATGACGTCGCCCGTCAGGCGCAACAGCACATCAGGCAGCGGGGAGAAGCAGCCACCCGCGCCGTCTCGCCCGAGAAATCCAAGAAGCTCTTTGAATACGAAGCCTTGGAGGAAGACGAAGACGCGGAAGATGGCGACTATCTTGACGACATTCCTCCCACGCCACTGACCTACCTCATGTTCGCAGTGTGGGTAGGTCTATGGATTACCATCTTGGTGATGTTCACTCGTCTCATAATCGGGGCGTAAGTCATGACGGTTCGCTGCGAAAGTAGAGCGGCCCTCGTCGGCAGCGTCCGCCGTGTGGTAATAAAAGTAGGCTCGCGCCTACTCTGCGACATTGGCGCCGGTGAAGAAACCCGCATTGCCGAGCTGGTGAATGAACTCGCCGCGCTGCGCGATCGCGGGCTCGAAATCTTCCTGGTCACCTCCGGTGCCATCGGGGCTGGCATGGGCGTGATGAAGCAGACCAAGCGCCCCACCGACCTGTCCCGCCTCCAGGCCCTCGCCGCCGTCGGGCAAAGCCGCATGATGAAGCACTACGAGAATGCCTGTAACAGCCACGACTTTCACTGTGCGCAGGTCCTCCTCTGTGCCGCAGACGTCAAATCCCGGCGGCGTAATCTTAATCTCTGCAACTGTCTGAATATGCTTCAGACCCATGGCTTGCTGCCCATTGTGAACGAGAACGACGCAGTCAGCGTAGACGAGATTCGCTTTGGGGATAACGACACCCTCGCAGCCAAAGTGGCAGCAATGGTGCGGGCAGACCTGACCATCTTGCTCACCACCGTCAATGGACTGCGCGACCGGGTCGGAGACGCGCTCGGCGAGAGACTCTCCCTCGTAGGCAACATTGACGAGCGCATCTGGTCCCTCGCCGGCAGCACCGACGGAAACGAGTTCTCAGTCGGTGGGATGAACACCAAGCTCGAGGCCGCAGAGATCTGCATGGCAGCTGGTGAGTATCTTTGGATTGCCGATGGACACGACTTCTCAGTGCTACGCAGCATTCTGGCCGGTGACGACATCGGGACCCTGTTTGTCCCCAGCCAGACCAAGATGGCTGGCTCGAAGCGCTACCTCGCATTCTTCAGCCAACCCGTCGGTGATCTCGTCATCGACCAGGGTGCGGAGTCCGCTATTCTCGAGCGCGGCTCGAGCCTGTTGCCCAGCGGCATTCTCAACACCACCGGTGAGTTTGACAAAGGCGACGCCGTGCAAATTCTCAATCAGAAAGGAGACGTCATCGCCATCGGAGTTTCCAACTACAATCATGTCGATCTGTCCCGTCTTTGCGGACTTCGCAGCGACCAGTTCGCCGCGGCCCTCACGGACTTCCCGCACCATGACGAAGCCATCCATCGCGACAGCCTCGTGCTTGTCGACCACATGGAGCGAAGATCATGACCACGCCCGAGCCTTCCGGGGGCATTCCCCGCACCCGCGTCTGGTCCATGTTCGACCGAATCGCCCCCCGCTATGATGCACTAAACATCATCCTCTCCTGCGGGGTCGACCGTATCTGGCGCCGTGCCGTCGTGCGCAAGATCCCCACCGCTAGCTCGCAGATTGTGGCGGACATCGCATCTGGCACCGGCGATCAGCTGTTCACCCTCTGTCGGCTCCCACAGGTCACCCACGTGATCGGCATCGATATGTCCAGCGGCATGCTGGAGCTCGGAGAAAAGAAGCGCCGGGCACGGAATCCCCAGGCGACTGCGCGCTTTGCTCGCGGCGATGCCTTGCGCCTACCACTGCGAGATCAGTCCGTCACCGCCACCACCATCAGCTTTGGCATTCGCAACGTCGAAGATGTCGTGGCTGGCCTACGTGAAATGCACCGCGTGCTCAAGCCCGGCGGTCGCTCCATCATCCTCGAGTTTTCCTTGCCGAGGCGGCCGCTGCGCGGCCTCTATCTGTTCTATCTGCGGCACATTCTGCCACGCATCGGCGCACTTCTCTCCGGCGATGGCAGCGCCTACCGCTACCTCAATCAGACCGTAGAGACCTTTCCTTACGGTGACGCCTTTTGCGATCTCATGCGTGAAGCCGGATTCGACACCGTCACCGCCACCCGGCTTTCTCTGGGCATCGCCACTATCTACTGCGGAGACAAGCGTGACACTGCCTGAGCAGGCAAAATCCCTGTGGCACAGCCTCGCCGACACGCAACAACTCGCGCGCGCCATCGTCCCCCTTGCTGACACGACCGCGCGGGACGTGATCCGTTCCTATACCGCCCATGACCTCTGCTACTGGGCCTACCGCGATCGCGACATCCGTATCGCTGGCTTCGGAGTCGCCGCCTGCCCTGACCTTTCCCTAACCGCCACCCAAGAGCTGCTTGCCAGCGCCAAGCTGATTGGTGAGGCCCCGGCAGAAGCCCGCCGAGCCCGCGCTTATCTCGGCGCATCCTTTGCCGCCGGTGACGAAGGAATCGGCGCACTCGGCCGCCGCCGCTTAGTCGTACCCGCAATTGAGATCATTGACCTCGGAGAGAACAGCTACCTGGCCGTAAACCGCATGCCAGACGCAACCTTCCCGGAATTGCGGAGTTCGCAAAACTCGCCATTTGCAATTGATTCCGGGCACAGCGTGCCAGATCAGGCTGGCTGGTGCGAAGCCGTTTCACACGCCCTTCACGAGCTACGCATCGGGACCCTGACCAAGGTCGTGCTCTCGCGAAAAGTCGTCTTCGACCTCCAGAAATCGCTCCCGATCGGCCGCCTCTTTGCGCACTTCGCAGATCGCACGCCTGCCGCCTTTCACTGCCTGCACAAGAGTGGGGAAGACGTCTTCTTCGCGCTTACCCCAGAACGCTTGTTTCGCATGCGTGACCGTCATGTCGAGTCCGAGGCTGTCGCCGGCACCCGGCTGCGGGGGCACAACGATCCCCACGATACCAAGTTGGGCGAAGAGCTGCTGGAGTCCGACAAGGACCGTCGCGAACATCGCAACGTGGTCGAACACGTCGTGCGCACACTGCGTGCGCTCGGCGGCGACGTCACCGCAGAAGAGCAGCCATCCCTGCGCAAGCTTCCGCGGGTTCAGCACCTCTACCAACGCATCGACTGCCAGTTGCCCGCTGGCGTGACGACTGACAGCGTTCTTAGCACCTTGCATCCCACTCCCGCAGTTTGTGGTGAACCACCCGCCACCTCGCTGTCCTTGCTCCAACGCCTCGAGCCATTCAGCCGCGGCTGGTACGCCGGGCCCGTCGGTGTAATCTCCGCAGATGAGGTAGATCTAGCCGTCGGCATCCGCGCCGGAGCCGTCGAGGCCGGGACCCTCTCGCTGTTTGCCGGAGCCGGGATCGTCGATGGCTCCGAGCCGCTCGCCGAGTGGCATGAGACCGAGGCCAAGCTCGCCTGGATGCTGGAGCTGCTTCAGGAGCCGTGGTGAGTGCCAATATCGAGCGCTGCGATGCGATCATGGCCCAACTAGTCGCGGGCGGCGTTCGCGACGTTGTGCTCTGCCCCGGTTCACGCTGCACCCCGCTTACTGTCGCCGCCATTCGCTGCGCGTCTTTAGACCCGCACAGCCATTTCGATGAGCGTGGCGCTGCGTACTTCGCACTCGGCCTAGCCAAAGCATCCGAGCGTCCGGTTGCGCTCGTCTGCACCTCCGGCACCGCCGTTGCGAACTTCGCACCGGCTGTTGCCGAAGCTTCCGCCGGAGCCACGCCGCTCATTCTACTCACTGCGGACCGACCACCCGAGTTGCTACACTGTGGTGCCAATCAGGCGATGGACCAACATCGCTACTTTGGCAGCCATGCCCGCTGGTCTGAGACCCTGGCTCCGGATGCACCCGTGAGCGTTGCGATCTCCGCAACTGCCACCGCGACCGAGTTCGCCTGCTACGAGCGCGGCCCGGTGCAGCTCAACTGCCAGTTTCGCGAGCCATTTTTGCCCGAGGGCGAGCTTCCGCCCGTAGCCAGCCACCCAACTCTTCCACTCAAGCCGCCGGTGCGGGGTGCGAACTCCGCAACCTGGGACCAGCCGTTCGTGGCCGTGGGCGGGCTGCCCAGCAAGCGTGAACGCGCGGCCGTCGCGCAGCTCTTGGCTGCCACGGGTTGGGCACACATCTGCGACATCACCAGCGGGTTGCCCAAGGGCGCGGCCCCGAGCGAAGTCCCGGCCCAAATCCTGCAGCTGGGCAGCCACTTTACTGACCAGCACCTGGTCGAGTGGCTCGGGCGTTGCGGAGATCGCACCATCGTCGAAGATGTTCCCGGCTGCGTCGACGCAACGCGCAGCGCGCGACAGCAGCTGCGGCTGGACCTGGCTGCGTTCTGTGAGCAACTGGTGTTGCGCCATGGATGAGCAAGCAGCAGTCGCAGCGGCGCTGGAGGCCTGGCCTGAAAATGGCTGCGTGTTCCTGGGCGCCAGCCTGCCCGTTCGACATGCCAACGCCGTCGGCCTACCGCGCATGATGCGGGTGTTCGCCAATCGTGGCGTCAGCGGGATCGACGGCTGCGTTGCTACAGCTGCGGGGATCGCGACCGGTGCTGGCGAGGTCGTCCTCGCGATCCTCGGCGACATCACCCTGCTGCACGATCTCAACAGCCTGGCACTATTGCGGAGTTCGCACGTCCTGGTCGTCGTGCTGAACAACGATGGCGGCCGCATCTTCGAGCGACTTCCCATCGCCACGCGCCCAGAGCTGCTGGAGCCGTGGTTTACCACACCGCATGGGATGACTTTCGGACCAGCTGCGCAACAGTTTGGGATCGCCTACGAATCGCCCCAAGCTACGCAGGAGCTGGCCACCGTGATTGGCCGCTACCGGCAGAGTGGGACCAGCGCCATCATCGAGCTGGATTGCCGATGAGTACACGGCGCAAAGGCATTCTCGCGTTGTTTGCGCTGGCCCTTATCACCTTCGGGCCCACTCTGTCCGGGGAGTTTACGAACTGGGACGACCCCAAACTGGTGCGAGATAATCCGGCGATTCGCTCGTTGTCGCCCGCTGCCTTGCTGCCAGCCTTTGTGCCCCGGGCTGGCGAGACCTATCAGCCGCTGCGCGTGGTCAGCTACGCCATCGACTACACCGTCTGGAGTCACTCGCCTTTCGGCTATCGCTTGGGCAATCTGCTCCTGCATGCACTCGCTGCCGCGCTGTTGTTTCTGGCCTTCCGGCAGGCGATCCCGCGGTTGATTCCCAGCGTTGAGCGAGTGGCTCTAGCGGCTTGGATCGCGGCCGCGCTATTCTGCTTGCACCCGGTCAACGTGGAGGCCGTAGCCTGGATCTCGTCGCGCAAGTACGGCCTGCTTGCGGTGTTCGCATTTTCCGCCTGGCTGGCCGCACTTTCGGGAAAGCATCGGCGGGCTGGTGGCTTCTGCCTGGCAGCCGCGCTGTCGAGCCCGTTCGGGATCATGGTCCCGGGGCTGTTGCTGGTGGGGGATTGGGCGAGCGAGCACGCGTCATCGTGGCGCGAGCGCCTGCTCCGCAATGTCTGGGCCCTGGCAGTCTCGATGGTGATGGCTCCAGTCCTGTTTCGTGCATTGATCCTCGGCGACGCCGCCGAAAGCACTGCCGTGCAGGGGGGCTCGCTGCTGGTCCGGGCGTTGACCATGATCGGGACTATCCCGGCTTATGCAATCAATCTTGGGGCACCGTTTTGGCTGAGCCCTCGCTATCCCCGCGTCCCGATCGAGTCGCCGGCGTCTGCCGCCTTTCTTGTCGGTGCCGTTTGCCTCGTGGGAGCGATCATCTGGGCATTGCGGAGTTCGCAATCCGGCAAGCGTTTCCCGGCGTTCGTTTGCCTGTGGCTGGCAGTGGCCTTGGCTCCGGTCAGTAACCTGATCGCGATCTCGACGGCGATGGCCGACCGCTATCTGTATCTGACGGCAGTGCCAATCTGGCTGATCGCAGGCGTGGCTCTGGCGCGAGTGCGGGACCGAACGCTGCGCATCATGGCGACCAGCGCCGTGCTGCTGGTCTGTCTGGGCGTCGCAGCCCAGCAGGCACGGACCTGGCGATCTAGCGTGACGCTGTGGCAGGATGCTCTGGAGGCGCACCCCGAGAACGTGATCGCGTTGACCAACCTGGGCCGCGCCTTGGAAGATCGGCGGGACTATGTCGAAGCGGAGGCGCTGTTTCTCAAGGCGGTCGCCTTACAGCCCCAGCAACCGGGGATTCACAGCGCTCTAGCCCACGTCTGCCTGGCCATGCATCGCCTGCAAGCTGCCGAGACCCACGCCCGCGCCGCGCTGGCGCTCGATCCGCAGTTTTTTCCGGCGCAGGTGAATCTCTGCCATGCTCTGGCCCGACAAGGACGCCCAAATGAAGCGATCGGTCTGGCACGCGGGATTTTTGAACAGCACGGCGGGGGCGAGAACTGGGTGTTGTTGGGGCGAATTGCGCAGATGAATGGCGACGCCGAAACCATGCGCATGGCCTTCGAGCGAGCTCTCGAGCTGGAGCCGCAGAATGTGCAGGCGCTCAACGGCTGTGCGATGGCGCTGCTGGAGCGCAAGCAGCTCACTCCGGCCCGTGAGCTGTTGGCGAAGGCCGCCAGTATCCGGGCAGACGATCCGTACGTGCTCGCCTGTCAGGGCGCCTTGGCGCTGGCCGAGCAGAACCCGCGCCTGGCGATCGACCTGTTGTATGCGGCGATCGAGCGCGGGGCGACGGACATCGCGACTCAGGGGGCGCTGGCTCAGGCCTTGGCAGCGGCTGGCGAGAACGAAAAGGCGCAAGTCGTGACCCGCTCGCTCACCAAGCAGTATCCGCACGCGGCGTTGCCGTGGCTCTTGACCGTGAATCTCGGCGGGGCCGATGCGGCGGCGCTGACGACCGCCGCGAGGCAATTGGACGCCTTGTTCGACGCAGGCCAGCGAATGTCGCCATTGCTGACCACTCTCGGGCAGCTCCACTTGCAGCACGGGCGCGCTGAGCGTGCGGTAGAAATCCTCGGCGAGGCCGCTCGCAGAACTCCGGATCGCCCGGCGGCTCATAACAATTTGGGCAAGGCACTGGCGCGCAGCGGCGACAGCAACGGGGCTGTCGAGTCCTTCAACGAGGCAATTCGGCTCGATCCTCAGTACGCTGGTGGCCACTTCAACCTGGGCGTGGTTCTCGTGCGACTCGGCAAGCGCCAGTTGGGCTTGCAGCACCTGGATCGCGCCGTCGAATTGGCGCCGAGTAATTCCGCCTTCGCGGCCGCCCTGGCGAAGATTCGCGAGTCTGCGAAGTAGCGATGGATCTGAAGAATCGAAAATGGATCTATCTGAAGGCCATTCGATTTGTCTTCATCGGCTGCGGTTATTTCGGGCTCGTGCTGATGGAAGTCCCGTCCGCAACAGTGGCCGTGTACCTCCTACTCATGATCTGGGCATTTTGTCGCGCCAATTACTTCGCCTTCTACGTCATTGGCAAGTACGTGGATCCCAGCTACAAATTCTCCGGCCTGATCAGCTTTTCGCAGTGTCTAGCAGGCAGAAAGGACTGAGCGTGGCCCACAGGACGATCTTGAATTGCCAATTGGGCGCTGCTAGGCTTTTGCCGTAGGAGCGCATGAATTATCCAGGCTGGCTCGTATCTTAGAGTCAAGCGCCAGCCCTGAAAACCATGAGGACGATCTGATGAAACTAAAATTCTTTAAATGTGACTGGGGCATGGAACACCTGGGGGAGCCGCTGACTCGCCTGCAGACCTACAAGGAAGCCGGCTACGACGGGATTGAGTGCGCTAATATCGGCATGGACCCGGAGCCGTTCGCAGATGCCTGCGACGAGCTCGGGTTGGAATACATCGCCATGATGTTCTGCGCTACCGAAGAGGACTTTCGCAGGCAACTCGTGCAGGTGCAACGCACCCGCCCGGTCCTGGTCAACTGCCATCCCGGACGCGACCACTACGACTTCGAGCGAGGATGCGCCTTCTTTCGATCGGTGATGTCCATGGCCGCAGACAGCGGGCTTGAGGTGGTCTACGAGACACATCGGACCCGGTGCTTGTACGCGCCCTGGACCACGGCGCGGTATCTTGAGGCAATCCCTGAGCTGCGCATTTGTGCAGATTTAAGCCACTTTACAACCGTCGCCGAGAACCCACTGAGCGATGGCCTATACAGGTCATTCATGGACATCGCGATCGCGCGCACAGACCACATCCACGCGCGCGTGGGGCATCTGCATGGCCCGCAGGTATCAGATCCGCGGATTGGTGAGGGCTTGCGCTGGACCGAGCATTTCGAGGCCTGGTGGGATGCCATCATCGAAGCACGCCTGGCCGAGGGCCGCGAAATCATGACGGTGAACCCGGAACTCGGGCCGCCCGCGTATCAGCCCACCCACCCGGTGACCGGCGAACCGTTGTCCGATATCTGGGAATGCTGTCAGTTTATTGTCGAGCGATTTCGCGAGCGCTGGGCTGGCCGCGTAGAGCTCAGCTAGCAGTGTGCTGCCTGCGGTAGCTTGGGGGCCCCTGAATCGCAGTTCCCTACGTGGCTTGTTCGGCTATGACGCCATCGTCGTGTCTCTCCGTTTCAACTATGTTTGGGGTCGCTGGAGTCATTGCAGATGAATTTGGGCTAAGAAAATGCTGATTATCGCCTCGAGCATCATCTTTATTTCAGCCGTATAGCGCGGGTTTCCTCATCGGTAGCCCACCTGATTTCGGCTCGGCTTCTCGGAGGGATAGGCGCAGGAGTGGCTGCCACGGTGTGAGGCCTTGAAAGAGTAGATGGCTCAGTGCTCAGCGTCAAAATTCCCATCAATGGCATGGGCTCGCAGCTGACGGCCTTGGCTCAGGCCCTATTTTCTGTCGCCGCATCAGTAGTAATCGAAAGAAAAGTGGCTCTGCCCCCGTGAAAGTTTCTATCGGTGAGCGACGGGGAACGGAGCTGTTCCGTGAAGTGGGGGGCATTGTAATGAGGCCGACAGTCGCCGCATGTTTGGCCTTGTCTCCGGGGACACGGTGGTCCCGCCCATTCGCGGAGGTAGGTGCTTCTCTTAGGGTAACGAGCGGCCCGCCTTCACGGGCCGATAATTGGCACCTTGGGCATCGTGGAGTCTCTACGATGCCGTTTGGATCGCAGATGAATGAAGGGACCGTGACCTGCAGCGTCGGTGGCAGGTCCCTCATGAGGCGCTGCGGCCGGCGAGGCCCGCAACGGCGTGAAGCGCATCAAAGTAGCGCCGGTAGCCAGCGGCGAGAACCGGCAAGTGGCCGGGGGCTTGGACAGATTACTGGGTGGCAATCGGGCCCCTCGGCGCGGCCTCCCGCGGGCCTTCCGCGATGCATCGAAATTACTGGCCGTTCAGGCAGGAATCAGGCAGGACAAAGAGAAGGTTTCGGCCATTTTTTTTTGCCAAAATGGGAAGATTACTTAACCAGTTAGCTGCCAATAGGTTACGATGATTTTTGTGGGGTAGAGTTTGTCTGTCTGGGTTGCGGAGTCGCTTGCCCTCGCTAGATTGATCTCATCAACGTTCTGCGCAGCTAATCGTATTCACAATTGGCGAGCATACCCCACCCATTTGTCTGGAGTTTTTCGCAGCACATGCAGCACGATTCACTATGGGACAAAACACGCATTGAGCTGATCGAACGGCTCGATCGTGATACGTATGAGCGGTACCTCGCGGGTGTCGTGCCACTGTCATACAGCAACGAGAAAGGCCTGTTTGTCTTGGGCACGCAGAACGATCTGCTGACCATGTGGCTGGA
>Ga0115567_10001201_pt1 | contig 25989 bp, 39 predicted proteins | sample COGITO_mtgs_1204_2_FD_88679 | JGI IMG/M metagenome (GOLD analysis project Ga0115567, IMG submission 88679) | Pelagic marine microbial communities from North Sea - COGITO_mtgs_120412 | ecosystem: Environmental > Aquatic > Marine > Epipelagic | place: Germany:Helgoland, sampling site Kabeltonne... | reverse complement strand
TGCTACGCTTTCCGTTCCCTTGCGAAGCGATACTGTCGCCAACGGGTGTGGAATTTTAGACTGATTGGCGCAAAGCAAAATAGTTTTAAGCATTTTATTCAGTCGCATTTTGCGACCATCAAGTAATGACCTGCGCTCTGAATATCGCTTTGCCATTTCATTACAGGCAATCATTCCAGCTTCGGCTTCACTGATCTCTGTAAGAACGCTGGACACTAGATCCATTACGTCCGTTTCGCCATCCAGCGTGTCCCAGAACAATTCAAGTTCCTCTGAGTACGGCGCAAGTTCTTCAGCCATATATGTAAGCATTGAGGAATTTAATCGCATTTTGATTTGCCCTCGAAGTCATCAATCGCTTGCGCAATGGCTTTATCAATAAAAGAGATCGCATCCGCCGGGAATTGATCCGCAAGGTATTGTTGGTTCGTAATGGCCCCAGAGATGGCTTGCTCAACCAGCTTGGTGCCTCTGTTGGCAATTTTATTGGCTATGGTGGCCCTAATAAAGTGTATTGGTGTGTTTGTCATATTAAGCGCTCCTGTCCTTATTCGCTCTTTACAATTTTTAATGATAGCTTTAAGCATTGTAAAGAGAAAAGTGAATAATTTAACTTTGGAGAAGAAAATGAACATAAAATTACTAACGGCACAGCAGGTTCGCAACAAGCTGGTTGACCGCCGATTATCATATGTAGCTGAAAAGTGCGGTCTTACTTATATGTCTCTTTCTCGCATCCGTAAGAATGAGGGAAACCCATCATTGCTTACTTTGGAAAAGCTGTCTGAGTATTTTTATAAAAATAAATGAAGCCCCGCGCGATGAAAGGACAAGAGACATGGGCGCAGGGCTTCTAGTAAAGGGCGAAAGCGAGCAGCAGTCTACCTATGACTGCTCATATACACTCATGGCTTCTCAAGTACAATATAAAAGTTGATTTTTGTATCGCTTTCTATAAATAGGTTATAGGACAAGAGAAAGGACATCAAAATGAGCATGAAGGCTGTAGTTTGGGCATTGCACCAGCCAGACCTAACACCATCACAAAAAATAGTTTTGCTGATGTTATCAGATAGACACAATCCAGACATGGGATGTTTCCCTAGCACAAAGAAATTAGCTGCGGACTGCAATATGTCCACAAGCTCTGTATTTACACATCTGTCTGCACTTGAGCTTAGAGGGCTTATCAAGCGCAAAGGTAGAGCCAGAGAAAACGGGCAGCAAACCTCAAACGAATATGATCTTAACATGGGTATCCAAAATCTGGATGGGGGCTATCCAAAATCTGGAGCCCCCCCTATCCAAAATCTGGACACCAATAACCATGTAAGTACTAACCATGTAATTGAACCTAATATGTTCAATGACGCTTGGTTGGCTTATCCAAGGAAGGTTGGAAAGGGCCATGCAGAAAAAGCGTGGGCCAAGGCAATCAAAAAGATTGATGAAAGAGAGCTTTGCAAATTGCTTTCTCAATACATTGACAGCTTGGTTGGCAAGGATAGCAAATTCATCCCACATCTTAGCACTTGGCTTAATGGGGAGCGGTGGCATGATGACATTGAGGCTCCACAGCAAAATGGTATAGATCATATGTTCCGCGATATGGTAAATGATCTTGCGAGGGTGAGCCGATGAGCAATCTGCCAGCACTGCAATCCACAGTTATGGATGATGATACACTAACTAAGCATCGCGCCTTCATTGCAATAAAAGCACAGGCTCTTATGGGCAGGTTTTTCCAGATGCCACAAGACGAGCTTGTGAAGCGTGATATCCTTCTGGGGTGGATGGATATGCTGCAAGACTTCACAGCGGATGAAATTACCAAGGCTTGTGCAGATTATCTTATTGAGTATCCTTCCAAGCGTCCACATGAGGGGCTTGTTCGCCAGATACTTATGAACAATCGCAAACGATACGTTGCAGCACACCCAAGGGTTCAGCTTGAAGCGCCTTCGCGCAAGAGCCAAGACGCAGAAGAGCGAAAACGTATATCACACGAAATGATGGCTAACTTAGCTAAAAAATGGTAATGGAAAAACAGGGGGTAGTTTTTTCCTTTCTGCCCTTAGAGCTTTCCTCCCAGACATAAGCTCCCCCTCTCCGTCCCCAATCGGAGAGGGGTTTATTAATTATAATTAACAATCTTGCTAATCTTACCTATGTAATTTATGAATTAAATAACAATTGGGAGTTATTAAATGGAAAATTGGGCTGCAAATAGTGTAGAAATGAGAAAGGTTAACGATCTTATCCCTTACGATCGGAACCCCAAAATTCACCCGGATACTCAAATAAAACAACTTGCGAACAGTATTCGTGAGTGGGGTTGGACTATTCCAATTTTGATTGATGAAAATGACCAAGTTCTTGCAGGTCATGGGCGATTGTTCGCAGCAAAAGAGCTTGATTTGTCTGAGGTTCCTTGCATGACCGCAAGGGATTGGACCGATCAACAAAAAAAGGCTTATGTAATAGCTGACAATAAACTGGCTGAAAATGGTCAGTGGGATACAAATGAATATTTCGTTCAATTGAAAGAGATGGCCAACGATGGTTATGATCTTGGACTTATGGGAGTAGATATTGACCTATCTGCCTTTAATTATAATCCAGTTCTTGATCCTAAATTTGACGCTTCAGAAATTGATGACAGCAAGATGGAAAAGGCAAGTGACCGGATGGATCAAGACATGAGTGATAGGATCAAGGGTCAAGAGGGCACTGAGGTAATATGCCCACATTGCGCTGAAATATTTGTTTTTACGGGTAAATAATATGAACGAGGATTTAGTCAGATTAGCGCACAACCTCAGAAATGCAGAGTATAAGTTCGCAAAGACCTATGCTAAAACTTTACCCCATTTCTATACATTAAAAAAAACATGGGACGATCCCGATGAATTTGTATGGACGGGCAGAGCTGTCAATAAATACGGTGAACTTAGAAATATGGTAGGAACGCCAAGAAAATATTATAAGTTAGATGGTTGGATTTATTGGCTCATGTGGTCGCCAGAAAGAGAAAACCTTATAAACAGAGCAAGAGACTAATGAAGTTTCTGGTTTTGGCTTGCGTAGACAATCGAAAAGAACTTTTGCACGACTGTCTTTGCTCTCTGTCGCATTTGGATGGTTGGCGACTTGTGCTTGTCGGCCAAGAATTTTCAGATGAAAGAAAAGTAAAAATTGCAAATCTCGTCCCAAGCGGGACTAGACTGATTTGGTGTGATGAAAAAATTGGTATGCACAACGCAAAGCGTATTGCATTGCAAGAGATAGATAGCATTGCATCAGACTATGTTGTCGCGTCAATAGATGACGATATGAAGTTTTTGCCAATTACAAATTTCGATGCAATGGCAGAGTTAGCGCAGCGAAAAGGTGTTGGGATAGTATCTGGAAACTGGGTCAGATCAGAGAAAATGCTTATGTCTAAAAAGATAAAGCCCGAGATAGTAAAGCAGCACATAGTATATACGGCAGGCGGTATGATTTTTGATAGTGTTATCGCAAGAAAGATTATTGAGTTAGGAAAGAAAGATTATTGGTGTGACAATACAGAATGGTCACTGGCTTCCTATCTCAATGGTTATCAAAACATAAGATATTTGGGAAGTTTGGCAATACATAGGATACTTTCATCGGGGGGGCGAAAATCTTGGGTAAGTAGTAGTAATATAAAGCTGCCAGACCCAGAACACATATCCCTAAAAAGAGACGCAAAGGGCGGTTATCATATTCCATCTGGTTCAGAACTTACTTCATACGCAAAGAGCGTTCACCTTGATAAGAGAAAGACGTTAATGACATGATTTATAACTCAGCTTTGAAAAATGGAACTAAGCAATTTCAGGGTATGCCACCAACGCAAAGGTTTGAATATCAGGGCTGCATAGGGCGTAAGCGCAATATTATAAGTGAGGGATATTTTGACGAATTAGATACGTGTGACGTTATTTATTGTGAACCACCATTTCCCGCAGGGATCAAAGTATTTGATGAACGCGCGAAAGAAAAAACATCATCTTATAATGACTTTGCCCAAGGGTTTAGTCGCCTTTGGGGCAAGATAGTAGATAAGCCAAAGTTGGCAGTTACTAACAAGAAATTAGAGAAATATTTACCAGAGCCAGATCAGCATATAACTGTAAAGCTCAATGGTCACTGGACACCTTTGAGCTGTTGGGGAATAGAAGTTCCAGAGGGTCTGACGAGCTTAGAGCTGTGTGAGTATCTTGGTCAAACCTACAAGCGAATGGGTGATATTACTTGCGGTTATGGATTGCCAGTCTTGCATTTTAGAAAAGCAAAAAAGGGGAATACCTTTGTTGCTTCGGACTATGACGCTCACTGCATTTCAGTTTTAAGGATGTTAATGGATGAAAATACAACTCAAGGATAATGTTTGGGACGCTGCATTGGAGCGTGTCAGATATATTTTCAATGAATTTGAAGAGGTTGTTGTGTCTTTCTCAGGTGGTAAAGACAGCACAGTAACCCTTAATATGGCCCTTATAGTAGCGGAAGAAATGGGACGCCTTCCATTGAAGGTTATGTTTCTTGACCAAGAAGCTGAGTGGCAGAATGTCATTGATTATGTCCGAGACGTAATGACTGACCCGCGCATTGATCCAATGTGGTTTCAGGTTCCAATAAAAATGACAAACTCAACATCTAACGAACAGCACTATCTTCATTGCTGGACTGAGGGTGATGATGAAAACTGGATGCGTCCAAAAGAAGATTTTGCAATTACAGAAAATGTATATGGCAAAGATCGCTTCTATGAAATGTTCCCAGCTATTATGAAGCACCATTGGCCTGACCAAAGGCTTGCTGTTCTGGCGGGTGTTAGGGCTGAGGAAAGCCCAGCGCGTCTTGCTGGATTAACTACCGCAGCAACGTACAAATGGGTTACTTGGGGAAAGGCTGTAGATAAGAAAAGAGATCATTACAATTTTTACCCCCTCTATGATTGGTCATATACAGATATTTGGAAGAGCATCTTTGACCATAACTGGCAGTACGCAAAAGCGTACGATTATTTTTATCAATATGGTGTAAGCCCTACAAAAATGCGGGTTTCAAATCTTCACCATGAAACAGCTGTGCATCAATTGTTCTATTTACAGGAGATTGAGCGGGATACATGGAACAAGCTGGTTAAGCGTTTGGATGGGGTAAATCAGGCTCGTCACATGAGCAAAGAGGATATGTTCCAAGCCAAAAAATTACCATATATGTTCAAGGATTGGAAAGAATACAGAGATCATCTATTGGTAAATCTTGTTACCGATCCTGAGTACCAGGAGGCCATGCGCAAGAAGTTCGCAAAAATGGACAAGGATTATGCGCTAATCAAAGACCCTTCAAAGTTGCATAAAGTTCACGTCACAACAATATTGGCTCAAGATATTGATTTTACAAAAGTCAGTAATTTTGAACAAAGCCCATATGCAATTACTTTCAGGAGATGGAAGCGTGGCGATATGAAGTTTGTAAGCAAATCAGAACACAAAGATTGGATACCAGTAAATGTCTGAGGCATGGGGAACGAACGCGGATCATATTCGCAAGGAAATAGAAGATTTTTCGGACCAAGAAAAAATTGACTATTTAGAAGACTTAAAGATTGAGCTTCAAGAAATGCACCCAATCCAGCAACCAGTAGGTCAGGTGATGTGGGTTAATATTGATCGCGTACAAGCAAATGACTATAATCCCAATAGTGTAGCTGGTGCAGAAATGAAGCTCCTATATACCTCAATCAAGCACGATGGTTATACTCAGCCTATAGTAACTATCTATGATGAAGAGCTTGATAAATTCGTAATAGTTGATGGCTTCCACAGATATTTCACTTGCAAAAGCAATCAGGACATCAGGGATCGCAACCACGGCCGCTTACCTATCGTTGTAATAGAGAAAGACATAAACGAGCGTATGGCAGCTACAGTGCGCCATAACAGGGCCAGAGGCTCGCACAGCGTTGATGGTATGGCTAATATGGTGTTCTCAATGTTGGAACAGGGCTGGAAGGATGCAGACATCTGCAATCACCTTGGTATGGAGCCGGAAGAGCTATTGCGCCTCAAGCACATAACTGGCTTCTCAAAGTTGTTTGAAAATACCGAGTACAAAAAGGCTTGGGTTACTAAGCAACAAATCCTCATAAAGAAAAAATATCAGGATGAACAAGAAATATAAAATAGGCTTTACGGCATCATGTTTTGATCTTTTGCACTCTGGGCATATAACCATGCTGCAAGAGGCAAAATCTATATGCGATCATTTGATTGTTGGATTGCAGGTTGACCCCTCAGTAGATAGACCCGAAAAAAATAAGCCTATACAGACATTGATGGAAAGGCAGATACAATTAAATGCTGTCAAATATGTCGATGAGGTCATTTGCTATTCAACTGAAGATGAGCTTTTGCACCTTATGGCAGCGCTCCCAATTGATGTCAGAATTATTGGGGAAGAGTATAAGGGGAAAAAATTTACTGGCTTTGATTATCCAATAAATGTTTACTTCAATAAAAGGTATCATAATTGGTCAACAACAAGATTGCGACAGTTAATACTGGATAGTAGTGAAAATATCTGATAATGGTGAGGGCATGACTAACAAAATTGATGAAGCTCTTAAACTGAAGATAAAAGATGAATTCGTGCATGGGTTCGTTGATGAAAATGGCGTCCGTCAATACCCTACTGTTCAAGCCCTTTCTAAGCGCCATGATGTTGCTTATGCGTCTCTGCACAGAAGGTCTCAATCGGAAGACTGGCAAAGCCAAAAAAACAAAATCCAAACCGAATATGAGAATGCTGTAACTAGAGAGCGGTTGCAAAAAATGGTAGATTATGGGGCAAGGCTTGATGATGATGCAATAAAGATTGCACTCGCCATGCTGGGTGATGCTGGTCGTCGCATGAATAAAGACATTCAAGACAGATCGCAGCTTGAAGCAATTGCTCAAATGGACAATGGGCCTGACAGGGATGCGGCACTTGAAAAATTCAGGCTCACATCAAAGATATTGACCCCTCACGATATGAGTGGGATTTCAAATACAGTAAGCAATGCACAGAGAATTGGGAAATTGGCTCTGGGGCAAGCTCAAGAAATTAGCAAGGTATCAGCAAATGTTACAGCACCAGACAGCTTACGAGAAGTTATCGAAGAGCTGGACAAGCTTGCCACAGCCAAGTCATCAGGCGCACAGCACACTTTACAGTAATTGGCTCAAAATGGCCCGTCCCCAGCAATTAACCCCAAAGGGTGATTGGGGCGTGTGGCTTATTCTGGCTGGTCGTGGATGGGGCAAGACTATGGTTGGGGCATTTGATACAATGATCTATGCTTTGAACAACCCAGATAGCCGTTGTGCTGTTGTAACCCCAACATTCGGTGATTTGAGAAGAGTTGCTTTTGGCGGAGTATCGGGAATTATGAACTGGATGCCCGATGATTGTCTTCTGAAGGGGCGTGGGCAAGGATACTCAAGCTCTGCCGCTGAAATTAGGCTTTACAATGGATCAATTATTCAGGGTTTTGCCGCTATTGAGCCTAAACGCCTTCGCGGCCCTCAGTTTCATAGGGCTTGGTGTGACGAAATCGCTGCGTGGCAATACCCAGACGCATTTGACCAATTGATGTTTGGCCTTCGCCTTGGAGACAACCCTCAATGTATTATTACAACAACTCCCGCGCCAAATGATTTAACGCGATCTCTGGTAAAAAGAACTAATACAATAATTACCAGAGGAAGCACATTTGATAATGCCGCAAACCTTTCTGAAATTGCTGTTGCGCAGCTTAAAGAAAAATATGAAGGAACCCGATTGGGGCGTCAGGAGCTTTATGGGGAAGTTTTGGATGATCTTGAGGGTGCGCTATGGAGTTACAGCGCTATTGATAGAACTAGAATTGATAAAATGAATTTGCCTGAATTTAACAGGGTTGTAGTAGCAATTGATCCAAGCGTAACCAACAATGAAGATAGCGATGAAACAGGGATTGTTGTCGCAGCTAGATGCAATAATGACCAATATTATGTATTAGAAGATGCTTCACATAAAAATACACCGGATGGATGGGCTAGAAAGGCAATTCAATGTTTTTATGCACATGAGGCCGACAGATTGATTGCAGAGGTCAATAACGGTGGAGATTTGGTCGAAAGAGTGATAAGAACTATAGACATGAATGTACCCTACTCGAAAGTTCACGCAAGTCGTGGTAAGCTAATAAGAGCCGAACCCATTGCTGCGCTCTATGAGCAAGGCCGTGTGCATCATGTCGGGACATTTAAGGAGTTGGAAGACCAGATGGTTTCTTACACACCAAACAGCCGGAAATCTCCGGACAGGATGGACGCCCTAGTGTGGGCCTTAACAGAATTGAGCGCGTCCACCGGACAGCCAGCTTGGAGAATTAGCTAATGGCCCTTTTGGATTTTTTTCGTAAAACAGTAGCAATGCCAATTGAGTTCAAAGAAGCTCCAACTGTTCATGTCCAACAGACATCACCATTTCACAACCGATCTGATAATTTTAGGTCTTATGCGGTTGAGGGATACCAACAGAACGCCATTGTTTATCGCTGTGTTAATGAAATTGCTCAAGGCGCGGCTTCTATTCCCTTTAAAGTGTTTCAAGGCGATATTGAGCTAGAACAGCATCCGTTGATTTCTTTGTTGAAACGCCCTAACCCACTTCAAGCTGGCAATGAATACTTCCAGTCTCTCTATGCTTTCCTGTTATTGTCAGGGAATAGCTATGCGATCAACAGCACGGCAGGAGGCGTCCCGTCAGAGTTGCATCTTCTGAGACCTGATCGGGTTGAAATCATCCCAAGCAATACAGCTATTCCAAAGGGTTATAGCTACAAGTTAAATGGAAAGGTCGTAAAAACATACGATGCTGACCCATTTACAGGCCAATCTGAAGTTAAACACTTCAAGCTATGGAACCCAATGGACGATTACCTTGGGCTTTCTCCGCTCATGGCTGCGTCTATTGATGTAGACCAGCACAATCTCATAGCAAAGCATAACATAGCTCTATTGGTTAATGGGGCGCGTCCCACAGGCGCGGTTATTTTCAAACCAAAAGACACGTCTGGCAATGCAATGACGCTTTCTGAAATGCAAAGAAAGCAAGTCCAAGATGATCTCAATCGTCGCATGAGTGGCACTGCCAACAGTGGGAAACCAATGTTATTGGAAGGCGATTTCGATTGGAAAGAAATGGGAATGTCTCCGCGTGACATGGATTTCTTGCAGCAAAAGCACATGGCAGCAAAGGACATTGCGCTTTGCTTCGGTATTCCTTCGCAACTTATTGGTATTCCAGACAGCCAAACTTATGCAAACGTCCAAGAGGCTCGTTTGGCGTTATATGAAGAGACTATTATTCCGCTGGCAATGCGGGTCTGTAGTGATTTGAATGAGTGGCTTGCACCATCGTTCGGTGAGGATATTCGTATCGAGTATGATGTTGAAAGCATCCCAGCCATGACTGAGCGCCGCCGCCGGGTCTATGAGAATGTCACTTCTGCTGTTCGTGAGGGCATTATTAGTCGCAATGAAGCCCGTGATCGGTTGGGTCTAGGGCCGATCCAAGGCGGTGATGAAGTATTTATCGCAGCAAACCTTTTCCCGCTGGGTGGCCCAGAAGTAGCCCCCTCAGAGGGTGATAAGGCCGTCAGTGATGGTGCGGATGCCTATGGCGAATTTAAATTGGATCAGTATCCTGACGGAGAGGATGTTCCAGACGAGCTTCCTGACGCCTATCGAATGGGTACAGGCGAAAACAGATGCGGCAACTGCGATTACTACGATCAGGGTTCTTGCATTTTGTTCGATGCCGATGTCCGGGCGCAATATGTTTGCGGTAGATGGAAAGAGGCTCAAAAAAAAATTGAAAAAGCCGAAAGCGATGTAGATACAGTTCCTACTGAGGCTATGGCGATTAACGGTCAACGCGCACTTGATATGCGCAAAGAGTTTGGCCGTGGGATGACGCGAGTAGGTGTCGCCCGTGCCAACCAGCTTATCAATCGTGAACGCCTTTCCCCTGATACAGTTCGCCGGATGAAGAGCTTTTTTGCCCGTCACGAAGTAGACAAACAGGGTCAAGGCTTCAATCGCGGTGAGGCTGGATACCCAAGCGCCGGAAAGATCGCATGGCTTGGCTGGGGCGGTGACGAAGGCCAATCATGGGCCAATCGAAAAGTAGATCAGTTAGACAAAGAGCGTGATAAATAATAAGGGCTCGAAACAAGGCGGGGGTTATTCCCCCGCTTCTTCCTTAAACTTAAAGCCATCGTCAGCTTCAATCATGTCCAGTACAATGTTACGCAAGCTGTTCATAATCACATCATACGCTTCATCTATATTGGATGGTTCAACAGTGTTCCTCCAATCTAAAGCGACATAAGATGCAAGACCAGCTAAGAGATCGCTATGTTTGGGTTCGCCTTCTAATTTGAACTTCTTTCCTGAAACTCTTTCGTATGATGTTGCGGTTGCTTTCCCAAAGCGTCTTATGATTTTTGCGGCTTCATTCAGTTTCATTTTTTTACTCCCATACTGCGCATTGTGGGCTTACTACATTCATAAGCTCGTTGGTTTTAAGGAAATCAATTACTTCATCTTCACTGAGGTATTTGCAGAAAGCTAAGATCAAATTGTAATTGTCAAAGCATCCGTATTCTACAGCTTCAAGGAATTCATTGGTTACTTTTCTTGCGGGGGTGCTCATAGCATTTCTCCTTTACGTTGGGTCCAAGTTCTGCGCTTCTGGTCAACTATGCGCCATGTTCTCCAATCAATCTGGTCAAACTCTTCGGCCATGTAATCGCAAGCATCTTGCAGGTTGTCAAAAGACGCGGATAGGTTCCAGATATTATCTGGGTCAATTCCCCGTGCAATATAAGCGTCCTTATGGCCTTGAGGCAGGTCATCATGGTATTCAACTCTAAATCGGTAAATGGTCTCAGTAATCATTTCTTGTCCTTTCTGGCTTCCTTGTTAGTTTGATATATTAACTCAAAAGTTAATGCAAGCACAATTTTTGTTAAAATAATTAACAATAGGTGTTGACATATGTAACACCAAATGCTACCTATATTATATAGAGAGAAACGAAAGGACTAAAGAAATGACACGCCCTAATATAATCGAGCTTTTTGATACAGCTTTTAACAAGGCGATCCAAAAATCAGAAAACTGGGTATCAAATGAAGAAATGAACGCCAATTTCATTGAAGCTGATATTTGGATGGACCTTGCGGGAGAGCATGGCAGACCCTCAATCCAAGAGGTAATGGATACAGAATTCAATGAGGCAATGAACGAATGGATGGGAACTTCCTTTGAGGGAGTAAAAGAGCACTTCGCTGGATAACTTAACGGGGTTACGGCCCCAATGCTCTGGGAGGGCATGACATGACCAATTCAAATTTTACATATAATGACGGGGGCCGCGCCGCCTCTGGACGCAAGGGCAGCGCGGGTGATTGCGGAGTTAGGGCGATGGCTATTGCGCTGGGCCTTGACTATGAAACTTGCTACAAAGAGTTGGCCCAAGCCAATCAAGACGCTGGCAACAAGAAGTCGGCTAGGAACGGATTGGCAAAATCTGTTTATGAGAAAGTCCTTAACAAGCACGGCTGGTTTTGGATGACTGCACCTAAGTTTGAAGGACGCAAGTGCAAAGCGTCTGATACTGAGGGTGTTTGCATTGCTAGAATGTCAAAGCATTACTGCGCAGTAATAGAGGGGGTTCCTCAAGATACCTTCGATAGCTCGAATAAGATGGTCTATGGCATCTGGGTAAATGAAATTAACCACTAAAGGGAGTGGGGGAAGCCCCCTTCCCGACCCTCAAAAAAAAGTTAAAATAATTCACTTTTGGGGTTGAACTTATAGCGACTGTTAATTATATTAACTTTATGGGCAGCAATAAGGAGACACCCAATGAGCGGCGCAACTGCACAAGACTTTAAGAACTGGACTGCCAAGGCGAAGAAGGCGACCGTTTCTGAATTGGAATATATCATTGCTGATTGTCGCAGCGCACGGGAAGCCATGAAGGGCTGGAACCCAGAGAAAGAAAACTATTATGCTGACCAAGGCATGACTTTCTCAGATGAACTTAGGAAAAGGGGTTAGGGATATGGACAAGCAAGACACAATGATCGCAGTAATATTTACAATTATATTGGTAATTGGAGCGATTAATATTGACCGCCTTATGGTGATGCTATGACCACCAGAGCGGCGATATTAAAGGCACTCAATGATGATCGTATATCCTTGGAGGTAGGAGAGGATTATTTTTACTTCCTGTTCTCAGAGGGCGGCTATGGTTATTACATGGATCGCTGCGTATATGTTTCTCGCTTGAACCATTTGAGCCTCGAACAATGGGTTGAAGAGGGCAAGGCGTTTATTGCTTCAATTGACGATTAAACATGATATAGTCTGCCTATGGCAGTGCATAATTTCAAACAGGCTGGCGGTTCAAAATACAGCGCCAGAAAAGAAGTCATCGAACAGATGCGAGTTAGGCAAGCGTTTGAGCGCAAGCTGACCCTCAATCTAATCACGCAATTTTCACAGATAGGCGACATTGCAAGGCGTGAATATTTGGAAAGAGGCTCTGTCGATCTCACAGGGACTTTGATCCAAGGTAAAATCCTTTCAGTTCTTGAGCCCCACTATCGTGCGGTAATTGATGAATTCGGTCTAAGGCTTCTGCGCAATTTGAAACAGGAAAGCCAATTTGAAACTCTCATTCGTGATTACATAAAGATATTTGGTCTTGAGGCTGTCAGTAGGATTTCAAGAACAACAAGGGCGCGTTTGATCTCAGTCCTTTTAGAGAATGAGGCGGAAGGTCTTGGGGTTCGCGCCGTAGCTGATGCAATTTATCAATCTACTCGAGGGCAATATTCAAAAAATCGGTCAGCAACGATTGCGAGAACTGAGACGCATAATGCTGCTAGTTACGCCAACCATGAAGTAGCAAAGACCATGGGTATCCCTGAGCTTCAAAAGCAATGGGTTTCGGTTTCTGATGATCGAACTCGCGGTGGACATTCTGCAATGAATGGTACAATAATACCCATGAATGAGGATTTTCAGGTTCCAAGCGATTTTGGGCCTGTTTCAATGGCCAGACCGGGCGACAGTAGGGGTGGGGCTGCAAACACCATCAATTGCCGCTGTGTTTTGCTGTATGTGTCGCCAGAAGACGACATAATCGACGAGTAACTTGCTCAAAAAACAGAAATGAGTTATCTTTGGGTCAATGTAACTGATCTTGAGGTCTTACCCAATTTGAGGGCGGTAAAATGAGTAATGAACAAATTGATGTAGAAGAGTACATTGCCAATCAAGAAGCTAAGTCAGAAAAAATTGACATTGCTTTTGAATATAAGGCTGAAACGTCTGAAGATGACGATGGTACATTCTCTGGCTACGGCTCTATTTTTGGGAATAAAGACCTTGGCGGCGATGTAATTGAGGCTGGAGCTTTTGCCAAGTCAATTGGGCGCAAGGGCGCAAAGGCTGTAAAGCTACTGTATCAACACAAATCAGACGAGCCAATCGGCGTATTCGATGAAATCATTGAGGATGATCGCGGTTTAAAAGTTAAAGGTCGCCTTGCAATGGGGACGCAGCGAGGCCGTGAAGTTTATGAATTGATGAAAATGGGCGCATTAGATGGCTTATCAATCGGCTATCGTGTTGACCCAAAGCAAGTTGATTATGATGAAAAGGGCAAAACTCGCCGTTTGAAATCAGTTGATCTTATGGAGATTTCTGCTGTCACATTCCCAATGAACCCACGCGCACGGGTTCAAGCGGTCAAAGGCACAGAACGCTCGGTTCGGGAATGGGAGCAATTCCTTCGGGATGAAGGGAACCTGTCTCGCACTGAAGCAAAGGCAGCGGCATCTGCCGTTACCAAGGCACTGGAACAGCGGGATGCTGTGAAAGAGGAAACGCCTAAAGTCCTTGAGGCTCTCACAAGCCTTACCAACATCCTAAAATCTTAACGGAAGGATTTTCCAAATGGAAAACGAAGTAAAAACAGCCGTTGAAGCGATGGCAGGTGCCTTTGAAGAATTCAAAAAGGTAAATGACACTCGCTTGGCTGAAATCGAAGCCAAAGGCACAGCCGATCCAATGACTGAGCAAAAACTTGCAAAGATCGAAGCTGATCTGGACAAGTTCGAGAACATCAACCAAGCCATCACCCAACAGCAAAAACACGCTGAGGGTTTTGAAGCAAAGTTGAATGACATCGAAACAATGCTCAAGCGTCCAGCCAATGCAATGGAAGCTAAAGAAGTCGATTTGTCTTTGAAGGCATGGGACAGCTTCATGCGCAAAGGTCAGGAAAACATGGCTCCAGAAGAGGTGAAAGCCTTGACTGTTGGCACTGCTGCCACTGCTGGTAACTTGGCCCCTGCTGAGTACGTCAATGAGCTTATCAAGGTGATTTCTGAAATCTCCCCAGTTCGCTCTGTTGCCCGTGTTCGTCAGACATCCAACAAAGAAATTGAAGTTCCAAGCAAAACAGCGACATTCGCTGCCGCATGGACTGCTGAAGCCGGTTCTCGCACAGAGACCACTGGCTACACAACTTCTTTGAACACCATCCCAACCCATGAGCTTTATGCTTTGGTTGATATTTCTGGTGCATTGCTTGAAGACAGCGTGTTTGATCTGGAAGCTGAAATGAACACTGAATTTGCAGAGCAATTTGCAAAAGCCGAAGGCGCAGCGTTCTTGACAGGTAACGGCACAAACAAACCAACAGGTATCTTGGACGGCTCCACAGTCGCTTCAACAACTGCTGCTGCTGCTGCTGCAATCGCAACAGATGACCTGATGGACTTGGTGCATGGCCTTCAGTCTGAGTATGCCCGTAACGCAGCATTTATGCTGAACCGGACAACTCTCGGTGAAATTCGCAAGCTGAAAGATACTGCTGGTCAGTACATCTTCCAGACTGGTTTCTCCGGTCAATCTGGCCTCCCAAATACCATTTTGGGCCACGCCTATGTTGAAGCTGTAGACATGGCTGACATCGCTGCCTCTGCTAAACCAGTGGTATTCGGTGACTATCGCCGTGGCTACATGATCGTTGATCGTGTGGCACTCTCAGTTCTGCGTGACCCCTATTCACAAGCATCCACAGGCAACGTGCGTTACATCGCTCGCCGCCGCGTAGGTGGTGAAGTGGTATTGGCTGAAGCCATGCGCGCACTGACAATGGCTGCATCCTAAGCAACCAAGGGGAGGGCTTAACGGCCTTCCCCATTCCTTTCTTGGAGATTTGATATGAAGATTATGATGGTTAAAAGCGCCGCTGGGATCAACCGGGAGGATGGTGCATCCACCAAACGCTTTATGGCTGGTGAAGAATATACAGCAACAGAGGCTTGGGAGAAGAAAGTCCTTCAGGGTTTTGTTAAATCGGGACTTGCGAACGAAATTGGTGGAAATGCTGCCGTTCCTGAGACCAAGGCAAAGAAAGCTGCTCCCAAAAAGAGCGCCAAAAAGTCCTAATAAATTAAAACGGAGATAGGCTAATGAGTGGTTTGAAGATTGTTACCGGGCCAGCCGCAACGCCTGTCAGCCGGACAGAGGCGCGTAATCACTTGCGCCTCGATGATGATGTAGATGACAGCTTGGTTCGCGCCTATATCCAAGCCGCAACTGATTGGGCCGAAAACTACACAGGACGCTTCCTTGTTAGCCGCACTTGCCAGATGATGTTGGATGGTGCGCGTGAGCTTGAAAGCCCCTTATGGGAGGGTATGAGAACAGGCCCGTCCAACGTAGCCTATTTGGATCACATTGAGCTTGCAGCGGCCCCGGTAATTTCTGTCGAAAGCATTAAGTATTATTCTGACGATGATACCCAATACACTTGGGCCGCATCAAATTACTTTGTAGATACATTTTCAGAGCCAGCGAAAGTTGTTCTTCGGGATGGTGGGACTTATCCAACCGATCTCAGGGCCGCAAACGGTTTAGAGATTAATTTCACAGCCGGATACGGAAGCAATCCAAGCGCAACCCCAGAGGCTATTAAAGTTGCCATCCTGCAATATATTGCTTTTCTTTACGAACACCGGGGAGACAATGAAGCTGGGATGCAATCTCCGCCTGTATTGAGGGCTTTATTAGACCCATACAGAGTTTTGCGCTTCAATACTTCAGCCTATAACAAGATGCTTAAAACAGGGTCAATTTAATGGGTATCGGGGCAATGAGGTTTAGAATTCAGCTTCAATCCAAGGCTGAAACAAGTGATGGTGGCGGAGGCGCAACTATCGCATGGACTAAGATTGCAGATATGTATGCTGATATAAAGCCTGTAAGCGCCAAGGAGAGCGCCTTTGGGCAGGACAATCAACTCAGACAAGTTATACGGCACAAAATAACAACACGCTATCGCAGGGGTGTTATAGCGGCTGACCGGATAATTTATAATTACATTGAGGACGGGGTGTCTGGCACTCGCACATTCAATATTCGGGGCGTTTTGAACATAGACAATCGCTCAAAGTATATTGAATTTGATTGCGAGGAGGGCGTTCCGACATGACCATTAGAGCCACAACCAAAAGAATAAATAAATCACGAATTGTGATGTCCAAATATGAGAAGCAAGTTGAAAGCATCATAGAACGTGGTGCCAATATGGTTAGGAATACAGCGGTCAAATCTATCCAACAGCACGGATCATCTGGAAAGACATATGGGAAGCACACTGCGTCAGCCCCCGGCAAGCCTCCAAATAGTGACACTGGGTATTTGGCCAGCAATATTTTTATTCAAAAAGATGCTGATGATAAGGGTCCAAGTGTAAAAAGCCGCGCTGAATATTCAGCGTCAGTGGAGTTTGGCACTCGTAATATGAGGGCGCGTCCTTTCCTTCAGCCAGCCCTTGAGGAAAACAGAAAAAAAAATAATTGCGATGTATGCAAAATTAAAAGCTAGAGGTGTCTGATGTCATTGCACTCATGGGAACTTCAAAAGGCTATATTTTCCACACTCGATGGCAATGTTACTGGGGTAAGCGCTGCCGCAGTGAGTATTTTTGATGACCCTCCACAGAATTCAACATATCCATATGTGCTGATTGGAGAGGAAACTACAGCCAACAGCGGCACTAAAACAAAGGATGCTGTTGAGCACACAATAACAATCCATGTGTGGTCGCAATATCGCGGGAAACGTGAGATCAAAGAAATTATGGAGAGTGTATATGAAAACCTCCACAATACTGATATAACTGTATCAGGTGCATCGCTAGTGAACTGCCGACAAGAGTTCAGCACAACACTAGCAGAAAATGATGGCATAACACGGCACGGGGTAATGAGGTTCCGCGCCGTTGTGTTTGATAACTAAGGAGTGATAACATGGCGGCTCAAAAAGGCTCTGCCCTGCTTTTAAAAATTGGTGCGGCTGCGGATGGCGCTGCATCTGCGGATACTTACACAACAGTCGGTGGCTTGCGTTCAACATCAATCACGATGAACCAAGAGACTGTAGATATTACCAACAAGGACAGCGCAAATACGCGTGAGCTGTTAGCTGATGGAGGCGTTGAAAGCGTTTCCGTTTCTGGTTCTGGCGTATTTACTGATGCGGCTTCTGAAGCAACACTGCGCACGGCATTTGGTGGCGCTGATATTCCAAACTTTGAGGTAATTATTCCTGATTTCGGTACATATCAGGGCAAGTTCCACATCGCCTCTTTGGAATATGGCGGCGAATATAATGGTGAAGTAACCTACTCTGTAACTCTTGAGAGTTCTGGATCGGTTGCATTTACCTCTGCATAAGGAATTTATGAATGGCTTGGATTAATGCGACTGTCGAATTTGGTGGTGTTTCGTATTTAAGCCATCGTAGGGGCGTCATTTTTGTGGTGCCTTGTTCCTCTGGCCTTGAGGTTGGTGACAGCTTCAAGGCCGATGGCTCTCAATTTGAGGTGCTTAAAGCTGTTGATTTACATGGTCGCGGCGAAGTTTTTGTAATGGATGTAAAGGAAGTCAAGGATGACAAACCCAAAGCGCGGCGAACTAAAAATAAATCTGGCGGATCAGGAGTTTCTTTGCAAGGTGTCGATGGACACCATAATGAGGATTGAGAGCAATACTGGTCGCGGGATTTTAAAGATTGCAACTGGATTGCAAGATGCTGATTTGTCTGCTTCAGATATGGTTTCTATCTTAACCCCAGTTTTGAGAACCAGTGGGGCTGATTTAAAAGACAAAGATGTTTCAAAGCTAATTTGGGAAGCCGGATTTTCTGAGGGTGTAAAATGTGTTGCTGAGGTTATCGTCTTTATTATTGGGAATGATGAAGAGGGAAAGGAAGTGGCGGCGGAGTAAGTATTGAGGAATTGCCTTGGGATGAATGGCTAAAGGCGGCTCTTGGAAAGATGCGAATGTCATCGTCTGATTTTTGGGAGATGTCTTTTGAGGAATTTAAATTCGCTCTTGAAGGTTTTTCTGAATTCAATTCGGGTGGCTCTCCGCCGCCATTAGATAAAGAAGAGCTTGAAGACCTAATGGAAAGGTTCCCAGACTAATGGCGACAACAATTGACACCCTCTTAGTCCGTATTGAAGCGGATATGTCTGATTTAAGGCGCGATCTTTCCAAAGTTGCAAAGCATACTGATGAAGCTGGCAGCAAAATGAAATCCGCCTTTGCGGGTGTGGCAAAGGCCGCTGCCGCTTTGGGCGGTGTCGCGCTTTTTTCTGGATTTATAAAGTCATCAATACAAACTGGCGCGGCTATCGAGGGGTTGAGGGTTCAACTTAATGGCCTTTTAGGAAGTGTTGATGAGGGCGGAAAAGCATTTGAGATGATGACTGCCTTTGCTTCCAAGGTTCCATTCTCATTAGATCAAATTCAATCTGGCTCCGGTTCTCTTGCGGCGGCTGCTGATAATGCTGATGAGCTTGGTGAGCTTATGCAGATCACAGGCAACATTGCTGCGCAGTTTAATATTCCTTTTGAAATGGCCGCTGAGAACGTACAAAGGGCTCTCTCTGCTGGCGCGGCATCTGCTGATCTTTTCCAGCAAAAGGGCGTTAATGCCTTTATGGGTTTGAAAGCTGGAGTTTCAGTTAATGCTCAGGATACCGCTAAGGTTCTGATTGAGCATTTTGGAACTGGCGGCACGTCCGATGGAGCTATGGCTGAATTTGCCAAGACAACAAATGGTGCATTGTCTATGTTTGGCGATGCTATGTTTAATTTTAGAAAAAAAGTTGCGCAAAGCGGTCTTAATCAGGGGTTCACGGACTTAATAAACGTCATCACTGGTATGATTAACAGTAGCGGTGATCTTGCAACTTTAATTGGCGACAAAGTAGGAAAAGCATTTTCTGCTCTGGGTAGGGTTCTGACCTTTATTGCCGACATAAGCGGTGAAGTGGCAATGTTGTTCAGGTCAATTTATCAAGTGGCCGCAACTGCGGGTTCTATTTTGATGCAAATGTTTGGGTTTGAGCTTGCTGATCTTATGGACGCTGTTGCTGGGGCAATATTGCTCATTAAAGAAAATATGGACAAAGTGATTGTCGTTGTTGGCGTTTTTGTAGCTTATAAATTTGCGGCTAAACTGTTCACTGCCGCAGAAGGCGCGATCAAACTTGCCAGAGGACTAAGAGCAATTGGAATTACTCAGGCCATTCTTAATAGTGTTACCAAAAAAGGTATAGGAACTTGGTTGGTAATAGCGGCAATTTTTGGAGAGATCACTGGCGCTACGGACGGCCTCAAAGACAGACTTGCATCTTTTGCCTCAGATGTTTACGAAAGACTGCCGGAAGATTTAAAGGGTAGTATTGGGGACGTATCAGAATATTTTGGTAAAAGCGCAGAAGCTATAGACGAGGCTAGACAAAAACTTTTTCAAACCGGGAGTGGATTTGTAATGCTAAATCCCGGTGAAAGTGTCGCTCTTGATGTTGATGCCACAATTGAGGGAATACAAAATGCTCTTATGGGAGCGGGTGTTGCGGCTACTGTAACGGATGGAGAATTCAAAAAGCTCAAAACTACTATCGAGGGACTTTTGCCCGAAGAGATCAAGCTCTTACAAACCATCGAAGCAATAGAAAAAGCACTGCCAAGAATGGATGAGGCACTGAAGGCTCAGGCTCTTGATGCGATTGCCATATTGAAGCAAGAGCTTTTGGAACTAGACCCGCTTTATAAACAGCTTACAGACCGTGCCAACCAAGCCTTTGATACAATGGCTGACAGCCTTACTGACATGGTTATGAGGGGCAAAATTGACCTGCAATCACTTGGAAGTATGTTCAAACAAACTGTCAATGAAATGATCGCTGATGCTCTTAAAGCTCAAATCATAAAGCCAGTGTTGGGCGGTATATTTGGGGCAATTGGAAGTGCTATAGGCGGCCCGGTTGGAGGTTTCATCGGGAAAATTGCGGGGGATGCCATTGGTGGTTCTGCCGATGGTGGGAACCTAAATGCAAATATGCCTCAAATTGTTGGGGAAAGAGGGCCGGAGCTTATCGTTCCAAAATCAGCCTCAAATATTATGAACAACCACAACACGAAGAACGCTCTTGGTAGCGGCGGTGGTACAATAATCCAGCAAACCATTAACGTGAGCGCCGGGGTATCTCAGACAGTAAAAGCTGAAATGATCTCACTTATGCCAAGGTTCAAACAGGAAGCCATGAGAGGTGTTGTCGATGCTAAACGGCGCGGCGGCTCTTATGGTCAAGCATTCGGGTGATATATGACACTTATAACTATGCCAACAAGTCCAGCCTTTACCAGTTCAGAATGGGGCATTAGCCGCGCCGTAGCGGTGTCTCAGAGCCCATTTACGGGCGCTACACAGGTGCATAAGTATTCCAAGGACCAATGGACAGCAACGCTCACTTTACCCCCTATGAGGCGTGATTTAGCGAGAGAGTGGCAGTCTTTCTTTATGCTCTGTGAGGGGAGAGCTAACACCTTTCTTTTGGGCGATCCTGATGCAAATGAGGTTACTGGTGACGCTATTCCCTCTGCCGTAACTGTGGCGGCGGATGCGGCCATTGGAGATACATCTGTGAACCTGACAATTGGTTCTGGAAAAAAAATTAATAGTGGGAGCTATTTGCAATTTGGAACTGGAGCTAACGCGCGGCTTCATATGGTTGTGGATAATAACACAGGGGATGGGGTTGTAACTATTCAGCCGCCATTGAAGTCTGCTATCAGCACAAACGACAACGTAATTTTCTCTTCAGCAAAAGGGGTCTTTCGAATGGATGCAAATTCATTAGTTTGGAGCGCAGATCATGTCAGCCGATATGGTATAAGTTTTTCATGCAGCGAGGCATTATGAGCCGTAATATTTCAGCTTCATTACTATCGGCCCTGACAGGTGCAACCATAGAGCCTTTCTATGCCGTTGAGTTTATGTTCGATACTAGGACAGTGACCGATATTGACGGAAATGATTTTGATGTAGCGCCATTACGTCTTTGGACTGGCATTGAAAATAGAACGATTGAGGTTCAAGGATCAAATCAAGTTTTCGTAGGCACAGGGGCTCTTCTTTCTATTGGAGGATTGAGTGAAGTAAATGACCTATCTGCCAAGTCATTATCTGTAACACTCACAGGTCTAAACTCAGACATATTGTCAATTGCGCTTCAGGAGCCATACCAAAGGCGGGAATTCCGTTTATATTTTGGGGAAAAAAACTCCAGCGATGTCATTCAAATATTCAGTGGCAAAATGGATAAAATGACAATTTCAGATGATGAAAATGCCAGCACCATTCAAATGCAAGTTGAAAGTAATTTAGTAGAGCTTGAGAGGTCTAGCGGCTGGCGTTACACCCAAGAAAATCATAAATCGAGATATTCAGACGATAGTTTCTTTTCATTCGTTCAAACAATACAGGATCAACAGGTAGCATGGGGCCGAAGCACCGATTAAATATATACATATCCAACATTAAGGATGAGCCGTTCATGTGGGGGGTTAATGATTGCTTTACCTTCACGAATAATGCTTTTCGTGCTATGTATGGGGTTGGATATGCTGATGATTGGATGGGACGTTATATGAACGGTTCAATGCCTAAACACGCTTCAAGTTTGCGCAGGGAATTCAAACATTCAACACTTTTCAATGGCTTGACTAGCAAAATGAAAAGAATAGATAGTCCAATTTTTGGAAGCCTTGTGACAACAAGCGTAAATCAACGCTGGGTTACTGGGTCAGCTTTTGGAATTTCACTTGGTTCACGATCTGTATTCTTGGCTAAAGACGGCCTTATAAAATTAAACAATGAATATGTAGAAAGCGCATGGGTTCTTAAATGAATAATACTAATTTCCCCTTCAATGTGATGCGCCATCGCAAGCAATTTGAGATTGCGCCGAGAGAGCCGATAACAATCGGGAATGCAGTTTTGGCGTTTATCGGAGCGTCTACAAGCTCTTTGGCGGTCCTATACGCCGTTGGTGTTGTAACTATTGCTGTGGTGGCTTCCGCTGTCGTTGGCGCTGTTATGCCAAAAATTCCCGATTTTGGTGGATTAAACAACTCAGGAACCCTTCTCCAAAACAGGAAGGAGCCTTTGCCTCCTGCTGAATTTGTTTATGGTGAGGTCAGGAAGGGTGGCACTGTTACTTTTCTGGAGAGCACTGGCACCAACAATAAAACACTCCATCAAATCATTGTGCTCGCCGCCCATGAGGTTGAGGCAATTGAGGAAATATATTTCAATGATGAAGTAGTCACGATGAGCAATGAGCTTGTTACATCTTCCCCCTATTCAAAATCGTACTCTAAATATGGCGAAGGCCAAGTAACTGAGTATTATGCCAGAGTATATAAGCACACTGGAAATCAAACAGCCGCTAATAGCCCATTCGCAAATTCCACTAATTCTTTGGCTAATACGTTGCATTCTGCGGATGGCATAAGCGTAGACAGTGATTTCATTGGCAAGGGACTAGCTTATATATATTGTCAATTTACCTACAACCAAGATGTATTTTCCGGTGGACTGCCGACTGTTACGGCAAAAATCAAAGGCAAAAAGATAGTTAAGACTGTTAATGGGGTCAATCAAACCGCAGCTTACACTAACAATGCAGCTTGGTGCATAAAGGATTATTTGCAGTCAAATTATGGCCTTGGTGATAATTCAATAGACTATTCCACATTTGAAGCTGCGGCGCAGATATGTGATGACACAACAATTCTTTCTGATGGTACACCTCAATTCACAATGAATGGAGTTATTGGTGGCGCTGAAAGCCGGGGGAATATTTTACAGAGGATGATGACAACCTGCGGAGGTACTTTGTTTTGGGGTGCGGGGTATTGGAGGCTATATGCAGGGGATTGGATAGCGCCAACGAAAACATTGACTATGGACGATTTTAGAAGCGGCATCCAGATGGACACTAAAATTTCCATGCGAGATAATTTCAACGCTGTTCGTGGAACATTTATTGATGCTGCCAACGATTTCATAAGCGCAGATTACCCTCAAGTTAGCTCTGATAATTTTCTTGCGGATGATAATAATATTGAGACTGTTCTTGATCTCAACCTACCTTTTACAACTAATCCGTTGGCGGCTCAAAGAATTGCCAAGCAAATGCTAATGAGAAATCGTGAGCAACTAACGCTTAGTGCTGATTTTGGCATGAATGCTTTTGATGTTCAGGTAGGAGATTTTATTTACATCCAAAACAAGAGATATGGATGGGGAGTTGGAAATGAAAAAACCTTTGAGGTTATTGGTTGGAGGTTGCAGCCTGACGTTGAGGGCGGTGATCTTCGTGTAAATTTGACGCTGAGAGAAAGCAGTCAAGCCGCTTTCGGCTTTACCAATTCTGATGAACAGACAATCATTACAAACAACACAACCCTTCCAAGATATTATGATGTTCCTAATATCTCCCTCAGCGTGACTAAGGAATATCGTGAGGTAAATGAAAGCGTTGTGAATGTTCTGATTGTGCGGGTTAATTCAGCAGATATTGAAAGAATAAGCTCAGTTATTCTCAAATATAAAAAATCTGATGATAATATTTACAAATCAGTGGCGCAGACAATTTTGATTAATGAGGGAACAACTGCTGGCAGGTTTGAAATTGTTGGAATAGACGCTCCTGTATCGGGTGGTTCTGGTATAAATTACGACATTTCAGTAACCCCAGTTAATGCTCTAGGTTTCAAAGGCGCAGAAACTTCTGTAGTTCATACCGTCAATCCAGACACAACACCGCCCAGTCCCCCAACAACATTAAGCCACATATTATCGGGCGGCACACTATTTTTTGAGTGGGATGCTGTAACTGATATAGACCTGTCTCATTATAAACTGTATTATAATTCAAATACTTCTGAGACCTTTGGCAACTCAAAGTCTTTAAGTAATCTGAAAGTTAAGAAAATCGCACGTCCAGCCACGTCAATTACTTATCCCTCACTGGCTGGGAAGTGGTTTATTTCTGCGGTAGATAAATCAGGAAATGAAAGCACTACCGCCCCTGATACAACTGTTTTAGCGTCCGAGCTTCCTCCACTTAATCAAACAGATACCACCAATGAGCACACTTTATTTAGCGGTCAGGGGCTATCAGGAAGTTCTAATGTAACTGTTTCTGGTAACTCATTGGAAATAAATTCTTATTCCTCCGCTAATGCGCAGGGTATTTATCAATTCTGGCATGAGGATAGTTCTAATCATTATATTGATATTGGCTTAACACCAAGAACAGTGAGGCTTTCATCCTCTTTTACAGCAACAAGAAAACATTTAGATGCTGTAAATGGTGAAGTTACTTGGGATGATATACCCGGCAATTGGGATACATGGCCGGGGAACATGGATGACTGGACAGATCAAGAAACAGACTTTGGTGATTTTGCAGTGGTTGTGCAGGCTAGAGCATCTGATACTGTAGGTGGTCTTTCTAGTGAAAATTATGTTGTGGCTGCTGGTGAAGTTGTTGGACGATATGTTCAATTTAGGGCTATACTTTCAAACACAAATGCAAAAGTAACGCCAGATGTAACTGCACTTAGTGCAATAGTGGAGTATTAAAAATGACAACTCATCCCTTTACTATTAGTGGGGCTCAAAATGCAGTTAGTGCCAGAGAAGATATTGAAGATGCCCTTCAGGCTTTGGCATCAAACAACAGCGCAAATAATGCGCCTTCAACGCCATATGCTAATATGTGGTGGTATGAGATTGACACACAGCTTCTAAAGATCAGAGATGAGGATAACCTTGCTTGGATCAACGTAGCTTATATCAACCAGTCTACTTACAAGTTTGAGATACTTGACGACACTAAGGTGGTCACAACCTCTGGTTCTCAAACTGGCCTTCTGGGAGATCAAACAACAGCTACTTGGGAAGCTGGTACTGGAACTACTGAAAGTCTTGTCTCGCCAGCTAAAGTATTGGCTGCTGTAGTTGCTAACAGTCCTGAGCCTATTGGTGTGGGTCAGACTTGGCAAAGCCCTTCAAGATCAATAGGTACTGTTTACCAGAACACAACTGGAAGGCCCATTCAAGTATCTATAGGAACTGGTGCGCAAAATACTATTGAGCTAAGAGCAGGAACAACTTCTGGGTCAATTTCAGGAATTGCTACTGCCTCCTATTATAGCGGTATGCAGTGTATAATCCCAGATCAATGGTATTATGGAGTTTACAACTTAAATGGTGGTAATATAGCATATTGGCGTGAGTTAAGATAATACTAATATGATATCTATATCCTTGACACCAGCCATATTAAACCAGTTATTTGCCCGGTAAGTATATGACTGGCACAATAGGCAAATATCGTGTAATGTAAAAGCGCATATGCAACATCTAACAGGAGGCCATCATGGCAACATTAGGGGATCGGGTC
>Ga0115567_10001200_pt1 | contig 25989 bp, 23 predicted proteins | sample COGITO_mtgs_1204_2_FD_88679 | JGI IMG/M metagenome (GOLD analysis project Ga0115567, IMG submission 88679) | Pelagic marine microbial communities from North Sea - COGITO_mtgs_120412 | ecosystem: Environmental > Aquatic > Marine > Epipelagic | place: Germany:Helgoland, sampling site Kabeltonne... | reverse complement strand
TTCGTTTGTCCCAGCCACGAATAGCCCCGCCCGAGAGACTTAGCTCATCGTTGCCAATAACTCTATGGGGGTCGAAGAACTGTCTAGTGCCTAAGCCGTCGCAGGTTTGACAGGCGCCAGCAGGATTATTAAACGAAAATATGCGAGGCTCTAATTCTGTAATACTATAGCCGCAGTGCGGGCAAGCGAAATTAGCAGAGAAAACAATCTCGTCTTGACTGGTGTCATCCATGTAAACTACTTTCGCTGTGCCAGATGACAAAGCTAATGCGGTTTCAAACGATTCAGCTAAGCGAAGCTGCAAATCGTCGCGCACTTTAAAACGGTCTACGACTACTTCAATAGTGTGTTTCTTGCGTAAATCGAGATCGGGCGGATCAGAAAGGTCACACACTTCGCCATCTATTCGAGCACGAATGAAACCTTGGGCACTCAAGCCTTCTAAGGTTTTAACATGCTCGCCTTTGCGCGCTTGCACTACCGGAGCCAGTAACATTAGCTTTGTGCCTTCTTCAAAAGTAAGCACTTTGTCTACCATTTGACTAATGGTTTGCGCGTCTAAAGGCACTTTGTGATCGGGACAAATTGGCGTACCTACGCGAGCAAACAGCAGGCGTAAATAATCATATATTTCGGTAATTGTACCTACGGTTGAGCGTGGGTTATGAGAAGTTGATTTTTGCTCAATTGAAATAGCCGGTGATAGCCCACCAATATGGTCCACATCAGGCTTTTCCATCATAGACAAAAACTGTCTGGCATAGGCCGATAAACTTTCTACGTAGCGGCGCTGACCCTCTGCGTATAGCGTGTCGAAGGCAAGTGATGATTTGCCTGACCCCGATAATCCTGTAATTACAACGAGTTTGTTGCGAGGCAACGTAATGTCAATATTTTTGAGGTTGTGCGTACGCGCACCGCGAACTTCTATGTAATCCATATTTGCTAAAAATACACCTTTTTGAGTAATCGGCTATTATGTCACAACTTGGCTAAAAATAATCCCATTGTTACACAACATTCATGTATAAATTATGGCAATGGTAAGGTTTCGTTACAAATGAAGGGGAAAGGAGGAAAAACTAGGCTATGAATAGGGATGTTTTATGATTCTGTAACTGCCCATAATGCTATGTACTTCTATATTTATACAAAAATAACCATTCCACTATTAAAATGTTGGGCACCCAACAAATCCAGGACAATACTGGGTAAAACTCTGAAAATTGCAAACCTGACGCTACTCCTAGGCCTAAGTATATACGCAGAGTAACTCCCGCTAAGGTTAATGCGTAACTTCTAATCATCCATTTACGATGCTCGGCAATAGAGCCCTTCATTATGGAGTAGTAAGCCATTGCTGTTGACACAAACCACACAACTGCCATCATCGCAAAACCCACGTGAGTGACTAAGCCGCCATATGACTCAAGGGCCAAAAAAAAGCCAGAAATTGCACTAATGAATACAGATGCAATGTAGAGTTTCCCCAATTGCCTATGAACTCTGATAAAGCGCGTACGCAAATACTGGTTAAGTTGGAAAGGACCGCAGAACATCGCTATAAACCCAAAGCCCAGATGCAAATAAGCCATTGTCGGCGAGGTCTCAAATATATTAACAACAAAACTCTGTCTCATCGACGGTACAGCCACGTTTATTAATGCGTAACCCGCAGTGCCGATTGCAAGCAGTGTCATCACAAACCACATTGTTCGTTGCGTCATCACTTATATTCCTTTTCTAAGCAATAGTTATCAAAGAAGCCATTTCTGATCTATGTCAATAAATTGGGTCGCACTATTAATTAAAGCATTAGCGGTCAAATTGAGTACGCCATATACTGAAGTGCGGCATCCATATTTATTGTTGACTTCATCCAGTAACATGGCAAAGTCGCCATCACCAGACAATAATATAATCTCATCTACGTGAGGGGCTTGCGCCAACACGTCAATGGTAATGCCTACATCCCAGTCGCCTTTTGCAGAACCGTCTGCGCGTTGAATAAAAGGTTTCAACTTAACCTCGAAGCCCATATGCCGAAGCGCGCTTTGAAACTTCATTTGTTGTGCATCGCCACGGTCAATAGCATAGGCGTAGGCTACAACAATATCATGCTGGTTGCTCAGATCTTGAATGAAAGCACGATAGTTAAATGGACGCTTAAAGGTATCTCTTGTGGTGTAATAAATGTTTTGCACGTCGGCGAAAATAGCGATTTTGGTCAAGTGACTATCCTTTGGATGGGATTAGCATAATAGTAGCATCAATTAAAAAGTTCTTTTATGTAAACTTAACCATACTTTGTGTTTTACTCTGGTGTTAGTGCGACATCACTAGCTCAGTGATAAGCCCTATTAAAATGACACTGAACAGTTTAAAATGCGCGCCTGTCATCAATTCTCCTATAATCAATTCAACAAAAGGCGCTTTGGCGTAAATGGAAGCAAACTCACTAAATAGATCTGAATGGCAAGCGGGCATCAGCCTAGCATCGGTGTACGTGCTTAGAATGCTTGGTCTATTTATGGTAATTCCGGTTATTGCGGTTGCTGCAGTTGCTTACCCTGATTATTCGCCTTTGTGGGTGGGGCTCGCAATTGGCGGCTACGGCTTAACGCAAGCAGTTTTCCAAATTCCGATGGGCTTGCTTTCAGACAAGTGGGGCCGCAAGCCAGTTATCTATATTGGGCTATTTCTATTTGCTACAGGTTCGTTAATAGCGGGTTTAGCCGATAGTATGTGGCTACTCACTATTGGCAGAATAGTGCAGGGTAGTGGTGCCATTGCGGGTGCTATTATGGCGCTGGCAAGTGATGTAACACGAGAGTCTCAGCGTACAAAAATAATGGCGTTAATTGGCATTTCTATAGGTTTTTCTTTTTACATTGCATTATTGCTGGGCCCACTAATTGCGGCGAATTTCGGCATGCAGGGTATATTCTTGATTACCGCAGGGTTTTCGCTTCTTTGCATTCCACTAATTAGATTTGGTATCAATAATGTTGGTGTCAACGGACCTTCTGGCGATTCACTTCCAAAAACGACGCAACTGGCAAGTTTGTTCAAGCACAAACATCTATGGCGCTTGAACTGGTCAGTGCTGGTTGTGCATTTGCTCATTACCTGCTTCTTTGTACAAGTACCTGTAATGTTGGTAAATATAGACGTGCCTTTAAGTGAGCACTGGACGCTATACTCAGTGGTGTTATTTACTTCGGTATTAGGTCTAATTGCATTGATAAAGCTGGCCGACAAGTTACCCATAAGTGCTAGTTTTAGAGTTGCGCTTTTATGTATGGCGAGCGCTTTTGTATTGCTTCTTGTGCACACCACTTCTTGGGCCGCAATTGCAATATCGGGAATTTTATTCTTCACTGGCTTTAACTTTTTAGAGGCGAAAATGCCTGCAATGGTGTCATCAATAGCACCCGCAGGGAGCAAGGGCAGTGCGATGGGTATTTTCGCAAGCCACCAATTTTTGGGGGCCTTTTTAGGCGGTTTACTTTCTGGCCTATTGAACAGCTATTTTTCACCACAATACACCTTTATGATGTGCTTAGTCGTCATCTTTTTGTTAAGCTTAATAGCGAAAGGTTTAACTAGCACCGAGCAGATAAAACGCGTTACACTAAAATTTGAGAGCAATCGTTTTTCGCAGCAAAGTCTACGTAATTTGCGTGACCAAATTAATAGTATAAGCGGCGTGAAAGAAGTCGTCGCCGACGTTTCTGAAGGGGCGATGTATTTAAAAGTCGATGCAAAGACCTTCGATTTAACGCAGGCACAGTCCCTTATAACAGCACAGTATTAAGACAATATTAAAACAAGATTAAGAAAGGAAATAGCATGGCCTCCAGAGGTATTAACAAAGTCATTGTAGTAGGTAATTTAGGCAACGATCCTGAACTTCGCTACATGCCAAACGGTAACGCAGTTGCTAACTTAAGCATTGCTACGAGTGAAAGCTGGAAAGACCAGCAAGGCCAACAACAAGAACGCACCGAATGGCACAGAGTGACCATGTACCGCCGTTTAGCTGAAATAGCCGGTGAGTATCTAAAGAAAGGTTCGCAAGTATTCATTGAAGGCAAGTTACAAACCCGCAAATGGCAAGACAAAGAAGGTAACGACCGCTACACAACCGAAATCATAGCCGATAATATGCAAATGCTAGGTGGTGGTGGGCAGGGAGGCGGCCAAAATGCGCAAGGCGGTGGCTATCAACAACGCCCAGCACAGCAAGATTCGGGCGGGCAAGGTGGTTCTAATCAAAATAACTCAAAGCCTCAGCAGACGCCTCAACAGGCTCCTAAAATGTCAGAACCGGATATTGACTTTGATGATGATATTCCTTTCTAATTTCTTACAGCGCGTCCGCGCTGGGCGCTTCATTTTCCGTTAGATCAAAAAAAACAACGTACGCCAGTTAGCAATCCCTAAAGATTAGAAAAATAAGGTCTGCTGAATAGGTCAGGTTGGTGTATTATTTTTTCGATACACATTGCCTATGTAGTGGGCGTCGTATTCTTGTCTGATTATTTTAATTGGGGCTGAGTTTTCGAAGGTTTATAAGCAAGAAAAGACTAATTTGGAAATTAAACCGAGCTTGATTGCTGCGAAGAAGTTGAAATCATAATGAAATTCTTAACCGATGTACTCGCTTAGCAAACAGCGCCGCTTGAGCGGTTGCGTTCTGCAAACATTGAGTTATTCGATTATGGTCTAAAGTACGAGTTTATTAAATGGGGTTTTTAATATGGCAATTACGGGAACACACCTTTATCGTTCAGTAATGGGGAACGATTTTAAAAAAATCAAGTTAGGCGTTTATCCAGGAGATGGAGTGCTTGATCCGCGCTGGGAGACAACACAGTACTTCAATAGAAAACGCAATAAAACGGTGATAAGCCGTGCTGACGTCGAAGTCGTATTAGGGGACAAAGGACCAGAAGTAAAGTCTGGCGCAGGCACATCATTGCACGATGTTTCAGGCTGGTTTCCATGTAAAGAATTTTGGCTTCCTAAGGGAACAGAATATTCTGACGAAATATTGATTAAAAAAGACGGTGTTGAGAAATCCTCGCCTTCAAATCCCGATGTTAGCGGATATCATTATCAACTAGAGCCAAAGACGCAAATGACGGTTTTAGCATTTAAAGGCGCTCTTGATAATATGGCAAGGGCAGCTGTGGTGCTTCAATGCAAATTAGCTCACAAATAGTTTAATTAAGGATAGAAATGCCACAAATCTGCAGCCAAACATTAATATTATGCATTAGTGCAGTCTCATCAGAGATACGGATGATTAACGAATCTTTAGCTGAGGGTCAGGCTCCCCCTGAAGAATACCAGAGCTTGCAAGACTGGACTAAAGCTTCTGATGACTTAAAGAACGCTTACCTAAAAACATCCAAAACGGTATTAAATCTTCCTTTATATGAAGATTTAATAAAATAAGAAGTATGTATTTTTTTAGTGGGTGTTTTTTAAGACACTGAAAATAGGACCTGAACAAATTGTCATTTATTGACGATTTTTTAGCGCCCAAAACTCGCTGTAAACTCGGGTAAACACTAAACAACGAATGCTTTACCTAATGCGCTTCGTAAACATCATCATCTACAATGGTTTTATGAATATCCAACACCTTCTCACCAATATCTTCAACGCTAAGTGATGGATTATCTACACATTCTTCTAGCATATCGAATGCTTCTTGAAAGTACTGAGCCATGGGTTCTAGGCTGGTGATTTTACGGTCACAGCACACCAGACCTATTTGGGCAATATCATTGTATGTGATCATGGTTATGTTTACCCCACCACCTGGGGTCATGGTTGAAATAGGGTAATTGGCAAGCAATTTCGCATCTTTAAAATAGAGGGTATTAGCTGGCCCCGGCATGTTAGATACTAGAATATTTGCTATTGGCCTAAACCAATCAGAAATATGAAGCGCTTCAAATAGTGTCGAAAAGGATTGTATTAATAGAGTGTAATAGCTAAAAGAGGCCGGATGAGAAACGCGAGCAGCTCGTTTAACGATGCGATGGTTTTCAATAATTTGGCGTAATCTCAAGTAAGGGTCATTCTCGCCATGAGCTAGTTCGACAGGTACAATCGCAATTTTGTTACCTGCTGTAGTTTCACCGGGCTTACGCAAATTTATAGGCATATTGGTATACAAGGCCTTTTCAAACGTTTGACCATAGTCCTTTAAGAATCGATGCACGCCAATATCAAATGCACACAACATAATCTCGTTTGCGGAAGCTCTTAGGCGCTTACCGAGTGTTTTCACCCGTTTAAAGTCAATTTGAAGCGTCGATATAACTCGTCCTTTTTCCACTTGACCGGTAAGCATTGTTTTTGTGCCGGAAAACGGAATAGGCATATAGTTCTGATTGACCCGAATTAACTTTAGAAATAATCGGATCAGAATCCAAGAAAGATCGATTAACGTGACAAACAAACCCCATAAACCAGTCAAAATTTGTTTAAAAACATTGACTTTTTTTCTGACACTGCGTGTAACATCAGCTGCCCATACAGGCACAAAATCGGCACTACATGCTTGGTCTGAATAACCCTTTTGGAACAAACGAACGAGGGTTGCACCATCACCACACATATGGTGCACTTTGACGTAAATCGCAAAACATTGGTTGGCCTTATCTTTAATCAAGTGATACTGCCAAAGTGGTTTGTCTCTATCGAGCAAAGTTTCATGTAATGTTGCGACAAACTTGTGCATCTCTGGTTTATCGTTAATATTATCAATTACATGCATCTGCACATGATAATTCATGTCTATCTGTTTTATGGGTTTGAGTCTTATTGGGTAGCCTAAAAATGAACTTACTCTGCAGTTGAAGGGAACCAAGGCTTCAGTATGACTTTGTAACTCAGCGAAAAGCTGCTCAGCATAGTCAGCAGGTGCACCGTCTGGTATTTCTAAAATTTGCAGTGATGCTACGTGTTTGGGATTTGCTTTTGATTCGGTCACCCAAAACATTTTGTCGAGAAACGTAATCTTCTTGGTCATAAGCTAATTCCCTCTAATCCAATCATTAAGACCCTTAACAACTAAATAATTGATGCGCAAAAAGTAACTAACGCTACTATCGAATTTTCGGAAATGCAAATAACAATAGAATACGCATCACTAACGAAACACAATTAACGTCAATTTAGATAAGTTTCCAGATGCTTACGGGCTTCCTATCTAGCGGCTATCTATAAGTGCAATAAATTCATTCTAATGTGTCGTCTACATAAACACTAAGTACAACTGCATAAAGCCCGCTCCCATGCCCAACAAGGCACCGGTAAGAATAAGCTTCCACTCATCGGCTTCGTATGCTGGACGCAGCACTCCTTCAAACTCCTCAGGCGTTAACGCTTTCATGCGCTCACACAAGTCGTCGCCAATGCACAAGGCCCTGTCGGCGTATTCGTAAGCGTACGGCAAGTATTTCTGCGAATCCTCAAAGATACGCCTAGTGGCAAGCTCTTTCATTCTAAAGTAAGAGTCTGCGCCAAGGCCTAGTGAGAAATAAGGTTGTGCGAAAGCGATATAGCGCTCAACAGCGTCATTTACATGCAATTCCATTAGCTCTAATAATTGATCCGAGCCTGAACCATGCAGCGCTATTTCGATGATGTTTTCTGAGGTCATTAGTTTAGATTCTATAATGTCAGCGTAAACTCTTGATACTTCGTCTTGACGCTTTAAAAACATCCCTTGAATAGTAAAACCCATGAATTTTACCGGATGTTTAGGTTCAAAAATGATTTTTAAAGCAAGCCAATTTGTTAAGTAACCAACAATTAAACCGCCCAACGGCAACACCCACCATTGCGGTAAAAACATCCATACGAACATAGTTGGCAAGCCAAACAGTATGCCAAACCAAAAGCCGGATCGTTCAATAAACGGGTATTCTTTTGCCCCAGACTTGAGGAATATTTCATTGATGAGCTCTGGTGATTCAACTAATTTACTCACCACTAGCTCTTTAATATCAACAATTTCTTCAATGTTGTGTTTGAAATCATTAAGGATGTTGTTAACAACATTAGGTATGTCTGCTTCTATACGAGCATATACCAAGTTTTTGCCGTGAACGGGTAATGACGCCCACAGCTGAGGAGCGCACTCGCTCATTGCGTCGTTCACAATTCGACGTAGAACCTGTTTTAACCGGCGCTGCATGGCTATTGTGAGTTCTCTAGCGTCAATTCTAGCAGCAAGTTCTTGAACGCTAAGCAACTTGCCCAACACCAATTCCACTTCAATTTCTGCCATTTCTTTACGTTTTGCAGGAATTAAGCCTTGCCAGCCAAAAAAGGGTTTTATGCCAATGAACTCTATTGGGTAGAACATCATTTTAAGAGCGAGAAAATTTGTACACCAGCCTACAGCCCCACTGATAAGCGGGATAGACAACAAACTGAGCGTTGCAATATTAAAACCAAAATCCATAAAATAGGGGCGCGCCGTTTATATATATTATTTGTGGGCCGATATACCACTCTTCAGGCTACCATCGGAATACAAATGGTCAACAAAAAAATATTATTATTTAACATCAACAACAATTTACCGGTTTGAGCGTACTAAATTTGACAAACGTAATATTAATAGCATATTTAGTTTAGGTAGCGTTTTCTAATTATTTAGGGTTAGATCCGATCATTGCAGTAATAAGAGAAAATCAACATGGCAAACAAAAGACTGTCTGAATTAGAGAACGTCATGAAGACCTCGGAATCTTATGCCGAGTATAAAGAAGCCGCTCAAGCACACGACGAACTATCAGGTGCTCCAGAATGGAAGGCCAAAGACGCGTGCAAAGATTATGATTACCGAGAAATTCGCAAACGCGTGCAAAGAATAAAACAAGCTAAGTCAAGCAACGATGCGGCCGGCCTTATGTATATTTTGCATGAAGGTTTGCATGGTAATTTGGGTAATATCGCGGCTTCTTCTCTTAATCGTTGCGCAAAAATTGGCACGAAACACTTGATTGAAGAATTTATCAAAGAAGTTTGCGAAGCTTTAGATTTTATTTATCAGGCCGACGAAAGCGAAATTGACTATTATGAGAAATTATCATTTTTTGATGAAACGGCTCACGCCTTTGGGCGCAGTTGTTTAATGCTTAGTGGTGGTGCCGGTTTAGGTTTCTTTCACGGCGGCGTAGTTAAATCTCTTGTTGAACATGACCTACTACCCGATGTTATTTCGGGAGCAAGCGCTGGCTCAATTATTGCTGCCCTAGTAGGCACAAGAACGAATGAAGAGTTAAAAGAAATTTTGACGCCAGACCTTATTTACTCAAAATTTCGTAAATGGCGTTTATGGCGTGGTTTTAGTAAAGGCAGTTTGCTAGATAGTACTAATCTTGAGAATGCCCTAATTGAACTATTTGATCTTATGACTTTTGAAGAAGCCTATAAAAAGACCGGTAAACATATAACTATTACTGTTTCGCCAGCCGATCTTCACCAATTCTCACGCTTACTTAACGCGAAAACATCGCCCAATGCTATTATTTCGCAAGCTGTAAGGGCATCTTGCGCTATTCCAATTGCTTTTTCAGCTGTTCAATTGAAGGCTAAAAATCAAGCCGGTGAAATTGTTCCTTATATCCCTAACCGCCGCTTTGCTGATGGCTCTATTATGGCTGATTTGCCATTTGAACGCTTAGCACGTATCTACGGCGTGAATCATAGTATTGTTAGTCAAACCAATCCAATATCAACCTTATTTCAGGCTCGCGACAAGCGAGATGCCACCGGTTTACTGGGAATGAGCTTGCGACACGCGGGCAACATTGCCAAAATCAACAGCGTTTACGCTTTTAATGTGTTGGAAAGCGCGATTAGCCACAGAGCGACTAAATTGGGCATTCATAAAATCCGCTCCATTATTGATCAACAGTATATGGGGGATATTAATATTTTGCCCGATCCTACGTTGGCTAATTTACTCCATATAGCTTCTAATCCAACTAAGCGGAGTTTAGCCGAGTTATTTAAACACGGCGAGCGCGCTACTTGGCCGCAGTTAGATTTGATTAAACGAAATACTATTATTAGTAAAACGTTACGCAAATATCTGAAGCTTCTTAAAGATAGAGAAGCGCGTCTACTTAGCAAACATAATGGTTTAAAAGTTGTAACTGGCTAAATAGCGTGTTATCACCCTATGGTTGTCACGACACACTTGCCATACGATCGGAGCGTACTCTTTTTGGATAAGAGTATCTGTTGGTCGTTTTTATTAACCGTAGTATAAGCTATAGAAAGAATCACTTATGACTGACAAAATAATAAAGATTTCAGATGATTTTTGGAATATCCGCGGCGAGTTTAGAGTTTTCGGTTTGTTAAATATTGGTACTCAAGCTTCTTTAGTTAAGCGAGCCAACGGTAAGTTTGTATTATTGGATGCTTATACCATGCAAGACGACATCAAGCAGCAGGTCGACGCGCTAACCAATAATGGAGCCGACATCGAAGCTATTGTAAATTTGCATCCGTTTCATACTGTACATGTTGCCAAGGCTCATTCTGATTATCCCCACGCAAAGTTGTATGGTACGCAGCGCCACCTCGATAAATTTCCTAACCTTACATGGCAAGCAGAACTCACTAATTCAAAAGAGTTTGCCAGCTTGTTTTCTGAGGACTTCGAATTTTCAGTGCCCCGTGGTGTTGATTTCATTTCCACTAATGAGCATTTACATTTTTCGTCGGTACTGGCATATCATATTGCATCAAAAACGATCCACGTTGACGACACCTTAATGTTCTTAAAATTACCTGGTTTACTGGGTGTATTAAAAAGTCCAGAAGTGTCTTTCCATATGACATTATCTAAAACCTTAGAGCGGCGCAGCGGTGCTGCTGATGATTTTCGACTTTGGGCTGCAGAAATTGCGGAACAGTGGAGCGATGCTGAAGCGCTATGTGCAGCGCATTCACAAACCTTAATCGTGAAAAACGAGTCGCCATCTATTGCCGCGATGATTATGACCGCCCTGCAGCGCGAAGAAAAGACCTTAAAACACCACGAAAAGAAGTTCGGCTAAAAAGCCATGCTGACCTCGGTGGCCTTGTCTTAGGGGTTCATCTTAGCCTTAACGAAAACACTTTGGCGCCTAACGTTGATGTTGACTATTAAAACTTAAAGCGCAGTTTCCCATCTTCTACAATTACCTTTTTGCCGTATAAGCTAAAAAGGTGCTCTTCAAAGACGGAGGTATTTAGCTGGTATTGCAGATATTCTTTTCGTGCAAAGTCACTCACTAATGCTTCTATTTGAGGTCTATGATAATCGAGAATGCGCTGCTTACTACCAGATAGATAAAGTTTCATATAATTGGCCGCGGCATCCGAGCCACCAGCAGTCATTAAGCCAAAAGCAGATTTAACGGTACCAGTAAATAAATTTTGTAGGTTTTTTGGGAAGAAAATGTCAAGCAGCTCAAGGCTGTCTTCTATAATTGAGTATTCATCATTTACTAACTGCACATTGGTCACTAATATTTTTTCAAGTTTAACCGTTGCCGTCGCTACTTCATAAGTAGGATAGGCTGCAAGTTTCACGGTAAGATGCGCTCGATATATTGGATTGCGAAATCTGCCAATTACAATGCTGCTGAATATCTGCACATTAATCAAATTTTGCTTTTTGTCCATACTAATGTCCGCCTGCAGCAAGGTAAGTTCACCTTTGCTTTTTGGCACATCAATCCTAAACGTTTCAGGCAAATGTTTATCCAAAATCTGCTTTAATTCAGCCGAAGTGTAGTCGGCATGAGTAAGCTTACCGATCTTAATCAATATTTTGGCTGTGAATAATCGAAGTTTTAAACGCCATTTTGGCTTCATAAGCTATATTCTATTGTGCAGCACAGCAGCATTGTGATGGTAATTTATTTGAAGTTTAAGGATATAGGGTTTTTCAATATAAAGCACCTTGGCTTATCTATCGCGATTTCAGGTTATTTACTTCAGAAGTAACACTTTATAGACTTTTTTGATACACTAACTGGTAAGACATCAGATGAGTTAGAGGCGCTTTGACGCCTTAAACGATAAGTAAAATATGCTACCAACAATAGTGTGGCATGATCCTTAATTAGGTAGAGCAAGTCATTAATGTACACATTACCGCAAACCCAGTTTGATTTTATTATTGTTGGCGCAGGCTCAGCAGGTTGCGTTTTAGCGGCGCGCTTATCAGAGAATCCACATCATTCGGTTTGTTTGATTGAAGCAGGTAAACAAGATAAAAATCCGTTGATACATATTCCTTTCGGCTTATCATTATTAGCCCGAATAAAGGGGATCGGCTGGGCTTATGCCACTGCTAAGCAACCTGAATTAAACAATCGTGAACTACACTGGCCGAGAGGTAGAGTGTTGGGTGGCTCAAGTTCGATCAATGCAATGTGTTATATCAGAGGCGTAAAAGAAGATTATGATAATTGGCAATCACTCGGCGCCGAGGGTTGGAATTGGGATTCTGTGTTGCCCTTTTTTATAAAATCTGAAAATCAACAGCATGGCGCAAGCGATTATCATGGTGTAAAAGGACCATTAAGTGTTAGCGATTTACGCCATAAAGATGTGCTTTCTGAATCATTCGTGAAGGCCGCGCCTGAGGTAGGTGAAAATATCGTTGATGATTTTAATGGGCCACAGCACGAGGGGCTCGGATTTTATCAAGTTACTCAGCAAGGTGGGCAGCGATGCTCTGCCGCCAAAGCCTATTTGACCGACGCAATGTCTAGACCAAATTTAACGGTTATTACCGAAGCCTTAGTAGAAGAAGTCGTGATAGAAAACAAAGTCGCAAAAGGCGTTAAATTGTTTAAAGGCGGGAGTTGCCTAACACTTCAGGCTAATAAAGAGGTCATTGTTTCTGGTGGTGCAATCAATAGCCCTCAAATTTTAATGCTATCGGGTGTAGGACCAAAACAACATTTGGTAAAACATGGTATTGCGTGCAAGGTCGACTTACCAGGGGTTGGACAGAATTTGCAAGATCACCTTGATGCAATAATACAGCACAGATGCGACGCGAAAGAAGGATATGCGGTAGCCCTCAGTGCTTTTCCAAAATATGTGAAGTCGGTCTTTCAATATATATTCAATCGCAATGGTGTATTCTCGACTAATATTGCCGAGGCGGGCGGATTTGTAAAAACCCAATATGCGAATGAGATAGCCGACATTCAATATCATTTTTTACCCGCAATTTTATTAGATCATGGACGTAAAACGGCATTTGGCTATGGATATGGTGTACATGTCTGTTGCCTGTATCCGGAGAGCAGGGGAGAAATTACCCTGCAATCTGCTGATCCTAGCAAACCAGCGCTTATCGACCCTAAATACCTTACACATGAATATGATCAAAAAGTCATGATCGACGGTGTTAAAAAAGCCCGGGCAATTCTTGCAACGAAAGAGTTTGAACAATATAAGTCGCGTGAAATTGGGCCGGGTCCTGACGTGCAGTCTGATGAAGAGATTTTAGATTTTATCCGAAAGCGTGCGGAAACAATCTACCATCCCATAGGTACTTGCAAGATGGGCAAGGCTGAAGATGCCTATACAGTAGTCGATCCACAGCTAAAAGTTAAAGGTGTCGAGAGACTACGGGTAATTGATGCGTCTGTTATGCCGACTCTAATTGGTGGCAACACTAATGCAGCAACTATTATGATTGCTGAACGAGCGGCTGATTTTATTAAACAAGATTATGCAAACCTGTAGTGCATTAATAACCTTGTCTACCCTTTTTGTTATCTTGGCAGGAGGACAATAGTGTTCGTATTAGGCTTAAAGTACACTGTTTTTGCGGCGAAGGCCCAATGTAGTTCGGTTAAGGATTTTATTAAGATTAAGCACGCCATCGCCATCGTCATCTTCGCGAAGGCGAAGATCTCCCAAAACAAGCACTTTGCTAGTTCACACTGAGATGTTTTTGGAGATTACAGCCTCCGCTGTAAAGACAGTCTGTGATTTATTCTCTTAAGCGAACTGCATTGGGCCTCCGTTGTAAAGACAGTGTGTGATTTATTCTCCCAAACAACCAGCATTGGACAGGTGGAACGACTAACTCTAACTCTGCCGTTATGGCTGTGGATATTGAATGTGGAGTTGGTCAGCTATCGCCCCCCGTGTAGTTCTCGATTAACAGCAGGTTGTGACAACATTCCGGTTGCCTACATTATTGCTGATTTTCAGCTAGCATAAGATTTACAAACGCCAAATAAACCTACTCGTTGTATTTTCCCTTCGTAGAAATTAATAAAGTATTTTAATAATTTTAAAAAATATTGTGTAATTAGTATGCGATTTCTAATTTATATCCCTACACTACATCATATCGAAACAATACAACTTATCTTAAACACTACGGAGTAAACATTATGAACAACATTAATAAAATTAAAGGCACAGCATCTTCAGCAGAAGACGTGGCACGTAAAGTATGGTTAGCTGGTTTAGGCGCCTACGGTAAAGGCTTTGAAGAAATTAAAGGACGCATGGAATCACTTTCAACTGAATCAAACAAATTGTTTGACGAATTAGTGGCTAAAGGCAAAAAGCTTGAATCTGAAGGCAAGGACATCGTTGAAGAAGTTGCTGACGAAGTCGTAGCTAAAACTGAAATTCAATCGCGTATTGATACCGTTCGCTCTAAACTTGGTTTTAATACAACCGACAATGAGCAAAAAATCGATGAGTTAAGCGCGAAGATTGATGCACTTACTCTAGCTGTGGCGACTTTAGTAGCTAAACCTGCACCTAAGCCAGCAGTCGTCAAAGCAAAGGCAAAGCCTGCAGCTAAGACAACTAGCGCCAAAACCACTGCAGCGAAAACTGCACCAAAAGCAGCTGAGAAAAAAGCATAATCTCAGCCAAATTGATAAAAAAAGAGCCCAAGGGCTCTTTTTTTATGTTTAAAGACAAGGCTACCAACTCACTTACTTCGTGCCCTGCGAAGACATCAGTTACGCGTTCAAATTGAACAACGTAAGCGCTTTTACTCTCTATTATGATTATGCTGCTCATTACATCAATATTTAAATTGTCTAAAACCTAATTAAAACAGAGTCTTCAGTAATTCTAATTCTCTGAATTCAGCTTACGTATTTTCTGACTGATTTACGGCAAACTGAATGTAGGCAAACATATTGTAAAACCTTAAGTGAACTGGTCGGCGTTGTTAAAAAAATGTTGCTATAAAGTTGTTAACTTTTTAGGTAGACTCAGTTACAGTTCATTTACGATAAAATAATAATAAGTTTGCTTTAGCAATTTCGTCATCGTCATTGCTAGTATTAACAGCTTGGAGGCACAGTGGAAAAAATCTGGTTAAAGAATTATGACCCTCGGGTTCCTGCAGAAATAGATCCTGATCGTTATTCATCCATTGTGGACATTTTTGAGCAATCAATTGAGAAATATTCTGCTAACGTCAGCTATATCAATATGGGCAAAAGTATCACCTTTGCCGAGCTAGATTCGCTTTCACGTGATTTCGCCGCATATTTACAATATTCCGGCTTAAAGAAAGGCGATGCGGTGGCAATTATGATGCCTAACCTGATTCAATACCCAGTCGCACTTTTTGGCATATTACGTGCGGGCATGATTGTAGTGAATGTTAATCCTCTATATACGCCAAGGGAGTTAAAACATCAATTAACTGACTCAAACGCAAAGGCGATAGTTATTATTGAAAACTTTGCCTGCACCTTAAGTGAGGTAATTAAAGACACCGCCATAGAGACCGTATTATTAACCTCGCTTGGTGATATGTTATCGCCGGTTAAAAAAGTAATGACCAATTTTGCTGTCAAGCACATTAAAAAGATGGTCCCGGCGTTTGATATACCTAAGGCTGGAAAGTTTTTAAGCGCGCTTAAGCAAGGGCGTGATCAGTCTTATCAACGGCCCGAAATTAACGGCGATGACTTAGCGTTCCTACAATATACCGGTGGCACTACTGGGGTTTCGAAAGGAGCCATGTTGACCCATAGAAATATTGTGGCAAATCTGGAGCAAACCTCGACTATTTTAGAAAATGTGATTGACCCAGGAAAAGAGCTAGTGGTTACTGCTTTGCCGCTATATCATATATTTGCTCTGCAGGGTAATTGCCTGACATATATGAAGTTTGGTAGCCCAAATCTATTAATTACTAATCCTCGAGATATGTCCGGTTTTGTTGCCGAAATGGCAAAATATCCATTTACTGTTATCACCGGTGTTAATACTTTATTTAATGGATTGCTTAATACTCCCGGGTTTTCAGATTTAGATTTTAGCGGCCTAAAATTTGCTTTGGGAGGTGGTGCTGCCGTACAGCGACCCGTTGCTGAACGTTGGCAAAAATTGACAGGACTTGCTTTGCTCGAAGGATATGGCTTAACTGAATGCTGCCCAACTGTGACCGTAAATCCTCCGCAACTTGATGCTTACAAAGGCTCCATTGGTATGCCGGTTCCCTCGACTGATATTAAGCTAGTGGATGAGCAAGGCCTTGAAGTCGCTATGGGAGAAGCTGGTGAGATGTTGGTAAAAGGGCCGCAGGTAATGAAGGGTTACCTCAATCGTCCTGAAGCCACCGATGAAATGATAGTTGATGGCTGGTTAGCTACGGGTGATATTGCGACCTGCGACAAAGATGGCTACTTTTATATTGTCGATCGCAAAAAAGATATGATTTTGGTATCGGGCTTTAACGTTTTTCCTAACGAAATCGAAGAAGTTGCTGCCATGCACGAAGATGTTTTAGAAGCTGCTGCCGTGGGAGAACCTCACGAAGTTTCTGGAGAGATTGTCAAGCTAGTAGTTGTTCGAAAGAATGAAAGTTTGACTGAAAAAGACTTGATTCAACACTGCCGTAAGCACCTGACGGGTTATAAAATCCCGAAAAAAGTTGAATTTCTAGATGAGCTTCCTAAAAGTAACGTGGGCAAAATACTGCGTAGAGAATTAAGAAAGAAATAACCCAAGTTCAGGTTTAAGGAAGTCATACACTTTTATCTTAAAATATTAATAACCGGCATAGTTACAGCCGGTTTTTTTATGAGCACGACGTAACACATAAAGCAGAAAATATGAGCGTCGTCCTAAATATTTATAAACCCCAATTAGCGTCATTAGCGCTGCTTCTTATCCTTAATACGGGTTTACTATTAATGATAAGTATTTATAAAGAATGATGAGTTGTTATTCGTAAATAAAAAGTTAGTGTATCTAACTGGACAGCGAATAGTCTATTTTGCTTACTTACTCCTTAGTTCAGGCTACGCAGATACATAAAGGCTTATCTTTTCTAATATTGAGATACCCAAAATACCAATGCATATTGGTAGAGTGTCGATAGCAGAAAGAGTGTAGCGGTTTAATTATTTTACCCGATATAACCTTGATGGAGCAAGTTAACTCGTTTCAGGAATTATTATGAGTAGAGAAGTACTAAATTTGAAAATACCGAAGCCATCTTTAATCAATATGTTTTTTGAAAGCAGAAGCATATTTGAATTGGGCCTGACCGGAATGGCTTTGCCTTTATTATTACGTGCGCCAAAAGGCGATAATCATCCTGTAATGGTGTTGCCCGGCTTTTTGGCCAATGACATTAGTACAAAACCGATTCGCGCATTCTTAGACTTTAAAGGCTACCGAACCTGCGGCTGGGGACTTGGGCGTAATTTAGGCAAAGAAATCGTTGGTGGCGATAAGGTAATCAGTGACGCGCTGACAAATAGCGTGATAGCGCTGTCGCGTAAACACGGCAGAAAAGTTAGTTTGGTAGGGTGGAGCTTGGGCGGTATATTGGCCAGAGAAATTGCTCGCCTTTTGCCCGACTATGTCCGTCAAGTTATTACGCTTGGTAGCCCATTTAATGGACCCGGTGGCTCCGTTTCTATGGTCGCAAAATTGTTTGGCTTGATTAATGGCGATATTGTTAATACAAACCCCAAATTGATGCTAGATATGTTAGCACCACCACCAGTGCCTACTTCTGCGATTTATTCTCGTAGTGATGGAGTGGCGCATTGGCAGGCCTGCATCAACAGACAAATTGATATTGCTGACCAAGCCGAGAATATCGAAGTAAAAGGCAGTCATATGGGCCTAGGGCATAATCCTCAAGTCATTTGGATTGTGGCCAACCGTTTAGCGCAAAGCGAAGGCGAATGGCAAGCATATAAGCAAAAGACCTAGGAGCACATTTATGCAAATGACAAATAGATTGAGGTATATTCACAATGCCGGATAATATTCAATACCACGGGGCTAAGCAAGTCAGTGCAAACGGATTGCAAATTACCTATGATAGTTTTGGCAAACTTAAAGATCCGGTAATAATTTTGATTATGGGTTTAGGTACCCAAATGATCCATTGGAACGATGAGTTCTGTAAACTATTAGCGAGTCATATGTTTAGGGTAATTCGTTTTGACAATCGTGATATTGGCAAAAGCACATGGATGGTGAATTCACCCGTGCCGAGTATGTGGGATTTTATTGGCAACGGTTTGCTTGGCAAAAAGGTTAATGCGCCTTACTTGCTTGATGATATGGCCGACGATACCGTTGCGCTAATGGACGTACTAAATATAAATAAAGCCCATGTTGTGGGGGCTTCAATGGGCGGTATGATTGCCCAATGTATAGCATTAAAATATCCCGACAGGGCAGTTAGCCTTACTTCTATTATGTCTACTACAGGCAATCGTTCTTTGCCAAAAGCGAAAAAAAGAGTAAGTGCAAAATTGCTTAAACCTTTGGCCAAAGAGATTGATCAGTATGTGGCTCAAAGCTTGGATATTTGGAAAGTCCTGCACGGTGATCATTTTGCTTTTGACGCTGAACGTGTTGAAAAGGTGATACGCGATTCTCGGCAAAGAGGATTCAATCCTGATGGTGTTGCTCGTCAGTTGAGCGCAATAATTGATTCTCCCGACCGAACGCAGCACTTGGGACAATTGCAAATACCCAGTTTAGTCATTCATGGTGATATAGACCCTTTGGTTCCAGTGGAGTGCGGTATTGCCACCGCCGCGGCAATACCTAATGCAAGATTAAAAATCATGAAAGGAATGGGTCATACCTTGCCTTTTCAACTATGGCCGCAAATTGTTGACGACATAGTAGCGATAACTAGAGCCGGCTGAGTAAGCTGGATTGAATCAAAACGTAACATAGAATAGAAGCGTTATTTTAGTCGTGCGAATATGCCGTTTACCCCACGAACAAACCATCTGGGATAATGCGTTGCCCATTGGACTAAAAGCTTATTTGCTATTTTGTCTAAAAATACTACTTCGCCTTTCATACAAGCTTTATATGCTTCATCAGCGAGTACATTAGGATCTGCTTTAAGAAAGTTTGGAATATATTTCTCTGCGCCTTGGGCGTGACTAAGCATTTTGGTTTGGGTCATACCAGGACAAACACAGGTGAGCGATACCCCTGTTCCTCGTAGTTCTTCTGCTACTCCTTCCGAAAAAGAGAGTACAAAAGCTTTACTAGCGCCATAAGCAGCAAAGTTTGGTGTGGGCATAAAGCTAGCAATTGAACCCACATTGAGAATTTTCCCGTCACCGCGTTTCACCATAGGACCAACAAATTCATAAGTCATATTCACCAAACTTTGAATATTCAACTGAAGTAAACGGTTCAAGTTGTCTATATCACACTCATGCAGTTTCTCGACCTGCATCATGCCAGCGTTGTTAACTAAGATATCAATTCTTATATTCTTGTTGGCAATGGCTTCAAACAATGCGTGAGCCGCACCAACAGGAATAAGATCTGCCGCAAATACCTGTGCTTCAATTGCATATTTAGCTTTAAGCTCTATGGCCAGCGCTTGTAATTTTATGGCATTTCTCGCAACCAACACTAAATCGTGGCCTTTTTTAGCAAAGGTTTCGGCAAAGCTACGACCAATACCTTCAGATGCCCCGGTTATCATAACCGTTTTGTATTTATTCATTGTCTCATCCCTTGCTTCTTTAATGTTCGAGTTCAGCTTGAATTATATACTACTACGGATATCGTAAAAGTATGCGCTGGGATTTGGATTAATTAGTATTAACAAGTTAATTATTGGAAATGACGGTCAGCTCAAGCAAAGGGATCAGCAGGTTATAGGTATTAAAACTACCTGCAAACTCTCATTTTTCTAACACAATAAAAAACGAGCTTTAAGGCTCGTTTTTTAGATACGTACGGCTAATTGAAAATTAATCCGCTTTTTTGGCCGCTTCAGTCGCTGGTTTTGCGACTTCTTTTGTAGTTACGGGTGGCTTACTCGTTGACCCAGCTTTTGACTTTGCGTTCGCGGTGACTTTCGGTACACGCTTTGCAGTTGATGTAGATGCCGCTTTTGATGCTGTTTTAGGCGATGCCTTCTTTGGCGCCTTTATAGCTGCTTCAGCCTTGCGTTTTTCAATTAAGGTAGCAATAGCGACCGTTAGTTGATCAACAGTGGCGTTTAATTTAGCAAGTCTTTCGTCTTGTGTTTCCTTTGAGGCCATTCCAAGAAATCTTTTGCCCTTCGCTTGTATCTCATCTTTTTTATGATTAAATTTACTTTGCATCACTTCGCCGCGAGACAGTAATTCAGTATACAAGTTATTTGATTTTTCTTGGGCAGCATCAATTGACTTACCCAACGCTTCTTTACTACTATCGATAGAGCCTAAGCCGGCCAACCATGTGTTTCGTGCCATATTTTCTAAAGTGTCTTTAGTTGACATATTTTTTCTCCTAAAATTAAGTTTTACTGAATGCCCAATTATATGGGCGTTAATAACATAGAATGTCGGCTACGAAATCTTATTAACCGCTTCTGTTAACGCATCGACTTTTTGAGATATTTCATCAATTGTCGCATTGGTGTCTGAGCTATCTAGGCCAAGCTTTTTACGCACTTCTTCCACACGCTTTTCTACAGCTGTTTTTTTCTTGAATTCAACTTTGGTTCGAGCTTCAAGTTTTTCGCCTTTAGAAACTAACTTGTCAAACATACGAGTTGTTTCGCTGTTTAGCTTGTCGTACTGGCTTTCTATTTCGTCAAAGCTTTTACCATAGGCGCCTAAACCAGCTAACCATATTTTACGAGACATTACTTCTGCCGAATCAATCGCGTTGCTTACTTTCTTTGAATTAGTCATGTGTTTTCTCCATAAATCCTCTTGATGGTGCAAATATAACCAATACTTTTAGAAAGCGCATACTAAAATCGCACAAAATTCGAACTTAAATCATAAATATCGAGAGTTCAGGCTGTTCATCGTTGAGCTTCAATTATCTTTCTCAAGCAGTCACAACATGAATTTTTGTAGTACTGAAGATAATCTTACGTTAGTATCTTTTAACGATTAGTTAACATCTTATAAAGCGAGAAACTGAATGCTAGGTTTTTTTGAATAAAGTATGAACCTATTGCTGATCCAGTTATTAGTGCCTTCGTTTAATGCTGTTTGGTTAAGGGTTTTATTAAGATTATGCAACGTTCCGTCATCTTCGCGCAGGCGAAGATCTCCCAAAACAACCACTGTGCTAGTTCACAATGAGGATGTTTCGGGAGATTACAGCCTCCGCTGTAAAGACAGTGTGATTTATTCTCTCAAGCGAGCAGTATGTAGCCTCCGCTGTAAAAACAGTGTGATTTATTCTGTTAAGCGAGCAGTATGTAGCCTCCGCTGTAAAGACAGTGTGATTTATTCTGTTAAGCGAGCAGTATTACGCGAAGGCGAAGATCTCCCAAAACAACCACTGTGCTAGTTCACAATGAGGATGTTTCGGGAGATTACAGCCTCCGCTGTAAAGACAGTGTGAGTTATTCTGTTAAGCGAACAGTATTATATGAAAGTGAGAATGACTTACATTATAAGGTGAGTTTGCGTTTACAGTGCGGTTCAACATACACCGTCATTGCGTAACGGTCTAAAATGACCGTTTACAATAATAATTATTCTGGAGCCTTTCATCTTGAAAACAGCCGAAAAAATATTGTTAATTAGCCTCGATTTATTTAATCGCGAAGGTGAACGAAATATTACCAGTGTAGATATAGCAAATGAATTAGATATTAGTCCTGGTAACCTTTATTATCACTTCAAAGGTAAAGATGAAATCATCAATGCTTTAGTTGACAGTTACGTCATTAAAATGAATGCCATTCCGCAATCGCGTGAAGGCAATGAGGCATTCTACCAATATTTATTTTTTTGTTTAGAAACGATGCATTTATTTAGGTTTCTGTTTCAAAATATTGCTGAAATTTCAATACAATACCCTGCGATCAATAGTAAATTACAGAAGCTGGCAAAGTTTCAACGACAGTATTTACGCAAATCATTATCCTCACAACAACATACCGGCATACTTAAGGGAAGCGCCGCCGATATTGACCTACTCCTTGATATTATTAGCTTAACCTTATTTCAGAGCCTTAACTATTATCAAATGCAAGGCGATTCCTTAGGTAATCCTGATATTGTATATCGCACCTTAATGACTATTTATTTTAGTTTGCAACCTTATTATCAAGAGAATGACGAAACAGCCAAAATAAAGCTGGCGATTTTGAACAAGACTTTGATAAAAACGAACATCGCGTGAATTAAAGCTCATCTACTTCTGGTAGCGGATTTTCAGTTTGTCCCTTAGTAGCAAAAAGCGAATACATTAATGCTCTTTCTCTATTAACAATAGGGTCAATAAAGTCATTTACATTGCCAAGTTTCTTAAAGGACTTAAATCCTTTTTCTAAAAACTCATGCAGACTTTTCACGCCGGCTACTTTCGCGGGTTTGCGAGAGAGCATCAAAATTGTTGAGATACCTCTAATCTTAACCACTTGCGCCAAATCTAAACCGAGATCTTCAAGCAGTTGGATTTGCTCTTCACGTTTTGGCTGATTATTAGATTGACGATAACAATTGAAATAACTGCTGCGATTTATGCTTGCACCGTCCAATTCTTTCGTTAAGGCTATATCGAGTTCTAAAGAAAGACAGTTTAGTCGAAGTGCAGCTTCTAATGAAACCAACCCCTTGGAGGGTAATACTTTTGACATTTTAGGCATGGCGCGCGCCAGTTCTATATCTCGCTGACTGAAGTCACGCGGTCCATATAGTTCATCAATAAAAAACTGCATAGCGGGTTTGAATCGCTTGGATTGCCATAAATCGTCGTGGGTAACCAACAGGCGTTTAGTTTGCCAAGTCTGCAAGTTTCGAACGGTTTCAGTTAGTCCTTGGTCTGCGATCAGCGCTTGCATTTTTTCGGTTTCTTGCAGGTGGTGAATTATTTGTTCTAGTGTATTGCTCATAGCTTAATGTTGTTTACGTATTTTTTTAAGTTTATCACTTTACGCTAATACTTAAAAACAGGGCAGTTGATATTTGCAAAGACAATAGATTTACGATGTAAAACAATAGCGACTTTACTGTCATTATGACGCCTAAAGTAAAGATCTAAAATACAGCGTGTATTGATAGCGCTTTCGCGTACAAAAAAAAGCCCGGTGAAAACCGGGCGCTAAATTGGATTGATTTTATCGGTTACGACCCATCTGATCATGGCTGCTGACCCAATGCCCAGCAATGACAGCACACCCTAGTGAGATGTCTCCAGCTAATACTGTGGCGGCTACAATTTCAGCAAATTTATTTGCTTTACCTTTGCCTACGCAACCCAACATTTGCAAACATTCATTTTGAGTAGGCAAGCCAGTACCGCCACCAAAGGTTGCTACAATTAACGACGGCAGAGTGACAGACATATACAAATCACCGTTATCTAGCAGTTGATGCGAGAGCATACCTGCGTGAGATTCCACAACATTAGCTTCGTCTTGCCCTGTTGCAATATAGACAGAAGCAATTCCGTTAGCCGAGTGGGGACCATTGTAAGCGGCACCTGCCATTAATGCGCCGGTATTGGCCAAGGTTGTTGCACCTGCAAGCATTTTGGTATCAACTTTCATCACTTTTGCTAAAACATCTTTTTTTAGTACTATTTCAGCAATGACGCGCTTGCCACGGGAATGTAGCATATTTAAATGTGAATGCTTCTTGTCGGTATCCATATTGCCAGACAACATGTAAAAACATGGGATAGGCGAGTTGGCTTTTATCCATTCACAGGCAACTAAGGTGGCTTTACCCACCATGTTTTGGCCTGCCGCATCGCCGGTTGTATAGTTAAAGCGTAAATATTTAGTTTTAGACACTGACCATTGCTGGATATGCTCTAACTTGCCGACACTGGTTGTAGTTTCTGATACTGCTTTAATTTTATCAAAATTTTCATCTATCCAAACACCAAAGTCGCGGGCTTGTCTGGCATCGTCAAAAATAAAGGCAGGTGCGCGCTGCATCCATCCCTCAACAACCGTTGTTTTCACACCACCGCATTCGTTGATTACTCGCATTCCACGACTATAACTAGCTACTAGCGTGCCTTCGGTTGTTGCCATGGGAACATAGAAATGACCGTTAGCGTGCTCCCCGTTGATATGAACAGGCCCCGCAACGCCTACAGGCATTTGTACTATGCCGATGAAATTCTCTACATTTCCGGGAAGTACGCTTGTATCAATGCTGTATTGTCCAGTATGTATCAAATCTGCGCCGGTTTTTTCTTTTATAAATTCACGGCGTTTTGTGGCCATTTCATCTGTGTGGTCGTTTACTGAGTCGCGTGGAATGCGCATATCATCGCTCATTTGTTGCTCCTTTATGGTTTTACTTTAAACTGTAGATGGCAAAATAACTAATTGGTTACAATCGAAATATCAATATACACATGGAACTGTAAAAAAAATACATAAAATAGGCAATAAACTAACAAATTTTTAACATTAGGGCGCTTTTGGGTAAAAAGGTCACTATCTAAGTGGCTTTGTTGCACTTTTCACTGTCGGCTTTGGGGCCTCAACATGTGCACCTAGACTTAGCGCTAGCAGTTCCTCGTGTGCATCCTTAATGTGCTGCGCCAATTCATGTATGTCAGGCAACAGTTTTTGACAAGAAATTACACCAAAGTCGAGCCAGCCGTTGTAGCTCTGTAAGGTAATATTAAGCGCCATACCATGATACGGAATTGAGACGGGGTATGTGCTGACTTGTTTGGCACCGGCAAAGTAAAGGGTGATATTAGGACCGGGAACGTTCGAGATTAAGACGTTGGCAAACGGCGGTAAAGAGTTGGCAACTCTTGCTCTAGTAAGCGTTGAGGCAATACTGCTGACCAACCACGGGGCACCAATTGACGGAAAGTCGGTAGGCATTATCGATTTTACGTCAGACATCATTGTTTTGGCGTAAGTGGAAGAAACATGAATTGCTTGAAGCCTTACTAATGGATCTTTAATCGTAGTGGCAAGGCTCATACGGGCCATTGACACTTGATTGCTAAGCTCAGTATTGCCTTCTGGGCGCACGCTTACGGGTATAGCTGCTAGCATCGGTTCATCTAAACTAAACCCCTCATCTGCGAAATAGCGGAGCATACCTTCACCCGAGATTGCCATTACAACATCATTAAGACTGACATTATTGAGTTTGGCAATATTCTTACTCTCCGCATAGGGAATGGAAAAGCGAGCGAAACTGCGTTGATTGGTAATAGTGGCATTGAGCGGAGTTTTAGGTGCAAGCCAGTTCATTCGCTGTGCCTTGCTTCCGTCAGGATTTTTCGCTGGTTTAAGCAGATCAAACGCTTTGCTAGTGAGCTTCGTCAGGTTTTTGGTCAATTTAATCGATTGGCTAATATTGTGCATTACGCCCGAAGTCGCTAATTCAGCAATACCATAGTTATCGCCCCTAGCGGCTTCTCTGCGGCGCATCCGTTTTTTGGGTGCACGTGGTATTGCCGTCACATCCATAATCGCTTCCATTAATACCTGCCCACCCATGC
>Ga0115567_10001199_pt1 | contig 25996 bp, 22 predicted proteins | sample COGITO_mtgs_1204_2_FD_88679 | JGI IMG/M metagenome (GOLD analysis project Ga0115567, IMG submission 88679) | Pelagic marine microbial communities from North Sea - COGITO_mtgs_120412 | ecosystem: Environmental > Aquatic > Marine > Epipelagic | place: Germany:Helgoland, sampling site Kabeltonne... | reverse complement strand
TTCCAAGAAGCCCTCCACCTATTGTGCTTCTTATATCTGTACCATGATCGGCAGAGCCTGATGACATGGGCACATCGAAAGTTCTCGCATTTCTTAAACCAATCAAATCACCGGTCATCACAAAATTTGGAATGATTGCTACTTTTGTATCGTCAGGACCTCTCCTAGTAAATCACTGGCTTGAGCTCTTGAGGAGGGACCCGCTGCAGTTGCTAAAGGATCCGTTCTTCTGCCCTCTAAATCACTTGGCGCCTTTAAAACATCATCAACACCATGACTTGAGTTGAAAAGGGCTTTTGTAAAGTGCAACGCTGAAGACTGCTCATCATATATGTCTTTACTAACTCTAGTATAATTATTGTTAACATCTATTAAGGCCTGTTCATCAAAAAAAGTCATATGTAGCTTTGTCATAGTGCTTAAAACGGATCTAGCTTTGCTACTGTCTTCAAGTAAAAGCCCATTGGTGCCTATTGATGCGCTGCTGAGAACTTTTTCGCAGGCTTTCACTCCAGAAAGTTGTCCCGCTTTAACTTGCCTAAGAAGGGGGTCGTTCTTTTTAAGCCTTTTACTAGTAAGGTGACCATAGCACCTATATAAAGTCTCGACTTCAGATAAAGACTCACCGAAAGCCTGGACAGAAAAAACACTTAGAAATAGAATTAATATAAAGTTCACCATAATATTTTAACGGTAGACTTAAGACTGGACCTTAGTACCAGGCCCTTAAAAATTTAATTTTCTAAAATTGGTGCAAAAACTGTTGCGAAATTGTTTCCTCACCTAGGCTAACTGTCTCATTTTATGAAGACTCAAATTGTATATTGATTTAGAAAGCTCGCAGCAAGACTTCTGATTTTGATTTTCAACTTAAGATTACGTCTTAAGTTAAAAACAATTTTTTCCGAAATAAATAGATATGGTTAAAATTGGTCTTAAACTTTTTGCATTGACTGCTCTTTTGTCTACACTTTCCTGCAGTCCAGAACATGACGGCGATTTTAACTCTCCTTCTTTAAACGGAGTCACTTTAAATCCAAATCCAGACCCCTTACTTGCAGCAGCTGCAGCAAGCATTCTTGGTTCTAGGTGTGTCAGCTGTCATGGAAGCTCTGGCATAAATCAGAAGTTTTTAAAAACCACAAATGATCCAGGATTGGCTGAACTTGCACTCAACACAAGGTATGTAAAACCAGGGCAAAGCGACATCTCTTTTCTTGCACAAAGATCTAGTGATCTAAGCATGCCTCCAGGTAGTCCTCTTAACTCTGGAGAGGCCCAGACCATAAAAGATTGGATTGATGACCTGGCTACAGTGACCGAAATTGGTCCTCCTTCAGTGACTTTTTTAGAAGTAGAAACTCTAATTTTAGCTCCGAAATGTTACACCTGCCATTCTGGTGGTTCCAGTGGACCTACTTTTTCTGATTATGCAAGTGTAAGAAGCACCATCGTAACCCCAGGAACTTTAGACAGTGCACTCTATCAGTCTACGGCAAGGCCGAACCTGCCTATGCCAAAAAATGGCACAGCATTAAACGTGAATGAGTTGGCAATGATTGAATCATGGATTATGGGCGGAGCATTAAACAACTAGTTGCTCTTTAGTTCTTATTGGTTATCTTTGTTTTTCTTACTGTTAAAAATTTCTTCTGCTGACTCACTCCAGTTTAAAACCTCAGAGCTCAAGTTTTTACTTTTATAGTCTACGTCAACAGCTTCTAGCAGTTCTCTAGTGGTCACTTTGCCACCTCTACGTTTTAAAAACTGCCCCTTAATGACTCCACTCGCATAAATTTTATTTTTTCTTAAAAAAGACTGCTCAATAAAAAACGAGGTTTCGTCCCACCCTACTATCTGAGTCTGCATTTCAAATTTGTGAAAGACTGTTAACGATTTTTTAAATTTTAGTGTTTCTGCTGTCACCACTGGGTACCAGCCTTTTTTATTTATTATTTTATATGCTCCACTTCTGATCATCATATCTATTCTTCCTAGATCCATCATAGAAAAATAGACACCGTTGTTCACATGCCTCAAAACATCTAAGTCTGTTGGCCAGACTCTAAAAGGTGTGACGCAGAGATCTGTCATAGAAATTTTAGTTCTAAATCTTGAAAACAAGACTGTATAAAAAAGTCTAAAAAAAAGATTCATCTAATTTCCAAAATTTTAATAATTATAAACTAGACAGGATAGAATTAAACGTTTCAGAAGGTCTCATTGTCTTAGCTAAGACGGAGTCATCAGCTAAATAGTAGCCTTTCATATCAATAGCCACACCTTGAGCAGAGTTTAGCTCATCAACAATTCTAGATTCGTTCTCTTTCATATTTGCGTAAGCAGTTTGAAAAGTATTTTTCAATTCAGCATCTTTGTCTTGGTCTGCAAGTGCTTCAGCCCAATACATTGCCAAATAAAAATGACTTCCTCGGCTGTCCAACTCTCCAACTTTTCTAGAGGGTGATTTATTGGTTTTCAAAAATTTACCGTTGGCCACATCCAAAGCCGCGGCCATCACTTCAGCTTTAGGGTTGTCATTGGATTCAGCTAAGGCTTCAAGTGAAACTCCTAAAGCTAAAAACTCACCCAAAGAATCCCATCTCAAATGATTTTCTTCGATAAACTGCTGAACATGTTTTGGGGCAGAACCACCGGCACCTGTTTCAAAAAGACCTCCGCCTGCTAAAAGTGGAACTATAGAGAGCATTTTTGCACTTGTTCCCAGTTCTAAAATTGGAAAAAGATCTGTTAAGTAGTCTCTAAGCACATTTCCTGTTACAGAAATCACATCTTTACCCTCTTTAACTTTAGCTAATGTGAATTCCATCGCATCAACTGGTGACATGATCTGAATTTCTAAACCTTTGATGTCATGATCCTTTAAGTAGGTCTGTACTTTTTCTATTAAATTTTGATCGTGAGCTCTTTTGTCATCCAGCCAAAAAACAGTTGGGTTGCCAGTGGCTTTTGCCCGGCTTACAGCAAGCCTAACCCAGTCTTTAATGGGCTCGTCTTTTGTTTGACACATTCTCCAAATGTCACCCTTTTCCACTTCGTGCTCCATCAAAGTAGCACCCTCTTTGTCTACGACTTTTATAGAACCGGCTCCAGAAACTTCAAAAGTTTTGTCATGAGACCCATACTCTTCAGCTTTTTTAGCCATAAGGCCCACATTAGAAACATTGCCCATAGTGGTTACGTCAAAAGCTCCGTTTTCTTTGCAAAAAGAAATTGCGGACTGATAAATACCCGCGTAGCAACGGTCAGGAATCAAAGCTTTCATATCGTGAAGCTTTCCATCAGGTCCCCACATTTTTCCTGAGGCTCTGATTGCTGCAGGCATCGAGGCATCAATGATCACATCACTTGGCACATGTAAATTGGTGATTCCTTTATCAGAATCCACCATGGCCACCTTTGAATTTAAATTGTAACAAGATTCAATGTCTTTTTTGATCTCAACCTGTTTTTCAGCAGATAGTTCAGAGATTTTATTGTAAACATCCCCAAGACCATTGTTAACATCGACACCTATTTTTTCAAAAGCTTCATGATGTTTATCAAAGACACTTTTATAATATGCTTTCACTGCATGTCCAAAAATAATCGGATCAGAAATTTTCATCATAGTTGCTTTTAAATGAAGGGATAAAAGCACTCCCTCAGATTTAGCTGCTGCAATTTCTTTATCATAATAAGTCTTTAATTTTGAAACAGACATCGAAGATGCATCTACAACCTCACCTGCCAAAAGAGGACTGAAGTCTTTTAAAACCGTTGTTTCACCATTGGCGTTCACATGCTCAATTTTAAATTCAGTTGAGTTTTTAATAACCTTTGACTGTTCGGAGGAGTAAAAATCACCTTCAGTCATAAATGCGACATGGGATTTTGAATTTTCAGACCACTCCCCCATAGAGTGAGGGTTGTCTTTTGCGTACTGTTTTACAGGAGCTGCAACTCTCCTGTCAGAATTGCCTTCTCTTAGAACTGGATTCACAGCACTTCCCAAAACTTTTGTAAAGCGTTCTCTTAGAATCTTGTCTTCTTTCGTTTCAGAATCTTCAGGAAAACTCGGAATATTATAACCTTTTTTCTGGAGCTCTTTAATGGCAGCTTTTAACTGAGGGACAGAAGCAGAGATGTTAGGGAGCTTTATGATGTTGGCTTGAGGAGTTTTAGCAAGTTCCCCTAGCTCAGTTAATGTATCTGGCATTTTCTGATCGCCACTTAAGTTTTCAGGAAAATTTGCGATGATTCTAGAGGCTAATGAGATGTCTCTGGTTTCAATCTCAACTCCAGCTTTTGAGGTGAAGGCCTTTACGATTGGCAAAAAGGACTGTGTTGCAAGAGCAGGGGCTTCATCAGTTTTAGTATAGATGATTTTAGATTTATTTTCATTTTTCTTACCGCTCATGTTCACTCCTTTAGATTTGGTGAAAACATAACCCATGTCTAAAAATAAAAAAAGCCTTCTACTAAGAGAAGGCTTTGTATCTGCAGTATGTTACCTGGCACCCATCACCAGCTGGATTTAGTCACTCCAGGAAGAAGACCGTTGCTGGCCATTTCTCTGAATGCAATTCTTGAAAGTCCAAATTTTCTCAAATAACCTCTTGGCCTGCCAGTGATTGCACATCTGTTGATCACTCTATTCTCCATTGATCTTCTCGGAAGCCTTGCGAAAGCTCTTTGAGCTTCCATTTTCTCTTCAAAAGATGCATTTGGGTCTTTCATAACTTTTCTAAGAGCGGAACGTTTTTCTCGGTAGCGCATAGCCACTGCTTGTTTTTGCTCATTTTTTTTTATCATTGCAATTTTAGCCACTAAAAGTCTCCAAATTTATGTTTAACCAGATCACTCTGGTGAAGCAAAGGATACTGACCTCGAGGCCTTCTTTTGTCAACGCCTAACTTATAATACGGGGTTTAAGCAGATTATTTAAGAGCTTGCTCAGAAACTTTTCTTAAACTTAAATGTTCAACTGAAACAAGGTTTTAGCAACTGGAAAGGGCTTATTTATGAAAAAAGTATTAGTATTGGCGATCTCACTGACCTTATTTGGAGGCTGTGCGGGCAGATGGACAAAAAAGACATGTGAAGAGACCAACTTTACGCAACTAGGGTTTCAAGAAGGAAGCTCTGGGCAGAGCAGCAAAGTCAACTCCTACAACCAATCCTGCTTTAAAAATAAAGTCCAAATCCCTATGCAAGATTACAAAAGTGGCCATCAAAAGGGGCTGGCATCATTCTGCTCAGCTAGCAAAGGCTATACAGACGGCTCAAAAGGCAATCAGATGCATAATAACTGCACATCAATTGACGCATACACCTCCGCTCATAGAAAGGGACTCAAAACACATTGCTCTACTCAAAAGGGAGTTCAGGACGGTTTTGCTATGAGGTCAGAGGTCATACTCTGCACATCATTTTCAGCTTACACAGTGGGCTACAAGAAAGGCAGAAAAGAGTACTGCACCTCAGAAAGAGGTTACGAACACGGCTTTACGGGCAAAGAAAAAGATTCAAGATGTGTCGTTTATTCAAGTTATAAAACTGGCTATACTAAAGGACAAAGCTACTTCTGCTCACCTAAAAACGGAATCAAACTTGGTGAAAAAGGAACTGCATTTCCACAAAAGTGTGAAAAAGCAGGTGCTGTGTTCACAAGAAATTACAATAAAGGCCGCACCATATTCTTAACAAAAACTATTAAAAATAAAGAGAGCAGCATCACTTTTGAAAGACAAAACTACGAGCGCGTTAGAGATGAACTTCAAGACGCCCAATTTGAGCTGGGACGACTTCCAAAATACTCCACAGACCCTGATGTTGAGTCTAACCGTTCGCGCATTGAATCAAATATCGCAACTTTAAGATCTCGAAGAGACAGTCAAAGACAGGCTTTGGAAGCTTTAGAGAATGAAATCTATGAAATGAAAAATGAAGTCAATAAACTAAGGCGCAATTAGTTTTTATAAATTAAAACGTAAAACTGAGGCCAAAAAGCTCAGTTTTTTTGTACTAATATCTTTTAAAGTAGTTTTTTGTGCCTAAAATAGTCATCAGAAGATATGAAAAAGTGAAACCTAAAAGTAAACTTCCAAATGCATCAGATGGATAAACTACGCCCAAGTGTATCGGCAGCAATGTGTAAATAAACGAAGCAATGAGCACCCAGGTAGTGTATTTGGGAAAGTAGTAAATTAATGCAACCGCAATAGAGCTGAAGAGCACTACCGATATGACTGGAAAAGCACTCATAGTCGTAAGTGGTTCAATTCTTAATTGTGAGGCCAGGTTTTCATTTAGGTACGGAAAAGGTCTGGTGATTAGAGTTCTTAAATACTGAGCTCCAAAATAGGAGCACATTGCCGCAATGAAAACAGCCACAGCAGCCCTCATGCCTCTTTTAGGTGAAGCAATTAAAATTCCTCCCAAGAGCAAACAAAATAGAAAAAAAGCCACTTCAACATTTTTGTATCCGTGCACATAAATAGCAATGTCTGTAATAAAGTCAGGCACCGCTTGGGAATTGATAAATACGTAAACTTTACTGTCTATATCCATAGCTTATTTTCTATGTTCAAGCTGAATTGATCAAGTCTAGAAAACTTTGGCTCTAAAGCCTTCTAAACGTAGCCAAGGCTTGTTTTCTTAGCTAGAATCTAGTGCAAAATCAAAAGGATGCAAACCTATGAAAATCGACAAACAGTCTAGCTATTTATCTAGGACCAACTTGGAATATTTAGAAAATCTTTACGCACAGTTTTTGAAAGACCCTGACGAAGTTGACCAAGAGTGGGCCCGTTTTTTTGAAGGTGTTGAGTTTGCAAAATCTAAGGGACTTGAAAATCAAAGCGGCGGGTCAAGTGATGAAATTAAAGTTCATGAACTGATCAGAATCTACCGCGACTACGGTCATCTCAATTCTAAAATCGATCCCCTTGAACTCTCTTCAAATTCTAAAGAGTTCGAATCTTTCAACGATCTAGGAATTTCACAAATCAATCAAACTGAAAAATTTGATGTGGCAAAAAAAATTAATATGGAACCTTCTCCACTTGGTCAAATTATTGACCGCTTAGAAAAAATCTACTGTGGGAGCTTAGCTCTTCAAGCTGCAGAATGTTCACCAAAAGTAAGAAGGTGGTTTTGGGACGAGTTTGAGAAAAAAGAGTTTAAACTTTCTAAAGAAGAAAAAATCAGTGTGGCAAAACAGCTTGCGAGGACAGAGTCCTTAGAGAAATTTATTCACACTCGTTATGTTGGCGTCAAAAGATTTTCTATTGAAGGCTGTGACTCTCTCATCCCTATGCTTGAATATTTGGTTGAAAAGGGGGTCAACGAACTAGGTTTAGAAGAGATGACTATTGGAATGGCCCACAGAGGCCGCATCAATGTGCTCGCTAACTTTATGGAGAAAGCACTCGAACTTATTTTTGCAGAGTTCAATGGCCATATGGGTGCTCAAAATGATTATGATGCTGATGTAAAATATCACATGGGTTTTTCTGTCGATAAAAAAACTTCTAAAGGAAAAAACTGTCATATCTCTTTAGCCTTTAATCCTTCTCACTTAGAAGTTGTTTCCCCAGTTGTTTGCGGAATGGCCAGAGCAAAACAGCGTAAGCTAAACGATACTGAAAAAAGGCACAAAGTCATCCCTGTTCACGTTCATGGTGACGCTGCAGTTATTGGCCAAGGCGTTGTCAGTGAAAATTTTCAGCTCTCGCAGCTCAAAGGCTACACTGTTGGTGGCTCTATTCACATCATCATGAACAATCAAGTTGGTTTCACCACCAACCCTAGTGATGCAAGAAGCACAAACTACGCTTCTGACATCGCTAAAACAATCAAAGCTCCTGTTCTCTTGGTAAATGCTGATGACCCTGAGGCCTGCATAAAGGCTATGGATATGGCTCTAAGGTTTAGACAAGAGTTTAAACAAGATGTGGTGATTGATCTTATTGGCTACAGAAGGTTTGGTCATAATGAAGGTGACGAGCCTGCATTCACTCAGCCTAAAATGTACTCTAAAATTAAAAAACATCCCACTGTTTATGCTAAATACAAAGAGCAGCTGGACAAAGAAAGTTTTTTTTCAAAAAAAGAGAACACTGAGTTCTACGACTCTAAAATCGAAAACTTGCAAACTATTTTTGACAAGACAAAAACAGATCCTCCAGAAATCAAACCTTTCGCTTTTGGTGGGCTTTGGAAAGATTTTAAGTGGGCCGACACTGAAGATATGTTTAAGCCTGTAAACACCAGAGCTAAAATTAAAGACTTAGAAAATGTCATTCATAAGATGACCAATACGCCAGAAAACTTTAAGGCCCATAAGAAAATTGTAAAGCTTATGGAGAGTCGTAAAAAGATGTTTGATGAGGGCAAGATGGACTGGGGAACAACTGAAATGCTCTGCTATGGGAGTTTAGTCTCAGAAGGAACACCAGTAAGACTTTCGGGGCAAGATTCAGTGAGGGGAACCTTTACACATAGACACTCAATGTATTTTGATTCCGAAACTGCTGCTCCCTACTCACCTATTGGTTCACTCAGAGATGATGTCGAGTTTTGTGTTTACAATTCAGCCTTATCTGAGCAAGCCGTTTTAGGTTTTGAATACGGAAACTCAATTTCAGATCCCCATTTTTTAACAATTTGGGAAGCTCAATTTGGAGATTTTGCAAATGGTGCGCAGATCATCATCGATCAGTTCATCTCTTCAGGAGAGGCAAAGTGGTTTAGATCAAACGGACTGGTTCTTTTGTTACCACACGGCTACGAAGGGCAAGGACCTGAACATTCAAGTGCTAAACTTGAAAGGTTTTTACAGCTCTGTGCTCAAAACAATATGCAGGTTTGTAATTTCACAACTCCAGCTCAACTTTTTCATGGATTGAGACGTCAGGTGAAACGCAATTTTAGAAAACCACTTATTGTGATGTCACCAAAATCACTTTTGAGACACCCAAAAGTCATCTCTTCAAAAAAAGACCTGACTGAAGGCTCTTTTATGGAAGTGATTGGAGATGACGAGCATTTAGATGCAAAACGCGTTGTGCTCTGCTCTGGAAAACTTTATTACGATCTTGAAGAAGCCAGAGCTGAACAAGGTAAGAAGGATATAGCACTTGTTAGAGTTGAACAGCTCTACCCTTTTCCTGAAGCATCTTTGATTAAAGAACTTTCTAAATTTAAAAATGCTAAAGATTTTGTATGGGCTCAAGAAGAGCCTCAAAATATGGGAGCCTACTGGTTTATAGCTCCAAAACTGAAAAAAGTTTTAAAGGCTGCAAAAAAGCCCACTGAACTCTATTATGCAGGAAGAACGGAACGTTCCTCCCCTGCCACTGGAGCTCCCGCCGTACACACAGAAGAACAAAATGACATCATCAACTCATGCTTTAACATCTAAGGAGCCCTTACAGTGAGTCAAATTAACATCACCATCCCCTCAGTCGGAGAATCTGTAACCGAAGCCACTATTGAAGAGTGGCTCAAACAATCTGGCGACTACGTTGAAAAAGACGAAGTCGTAGTCACCCTTGAAACAGACAAAGCCTCTGTTGAATTGGTGGCTGAAGCATCAGGAGTTTTAACAACCTCAGCCTCAGACGGAGACACTGTTGAAGTTGGCAAAAATATTGGTTTCATCGATTCCGCGGCCGCCAAGCCTGCTCAAGACTCTGCGCCAGACGAAAAAAAAGAGGCTCCAAGTTCAAGCCCAAATACTAGCAATGCGGAAGCTCAAATCTCTTCTTCAGCAGCTGGAAGACCCGGCCCTGCAGCTTCAAAAATCCTAAGCGAAAAAGGTATTGATGCTGGATCCGTTAAAGGAACAGGCCCGAAAGGCAACATCACAAAAGGTGATGCCATGAATGCCAAAACCGGTTCAAACGATCAGTCTAAAGAATCTCCAAAAAAAGACTCTACGCCTGCTTTTGAAGCTCCTACTTTTGCAAGCCGTGAAAGCCGCAGAGAAAAGATGACCACTCTTCGTAAAAAAATTGCGGAGCGCTTAGTTGAAGCGCAACAAACTGCAGCTATCCTCACCACATTTAACGAAGTGGATATGACTGAGCTGATGGCTCTTCGTTCAGAGTACAAAGAGGCTTTCGAAAAAAAGTTTGAAACACGTCTAGGCTTTATGGGCTTTTTCGTAAAAGCAGTTTGTGAGTCTCTTAAAGAATTTCCTGCTGTTAATGCAAGAATTGATGGAACTGATCTTATTTTCAATGATTTTGTAAATATGGGTATTGCTGTTGGCGGACCAAAAGGTTTAGTTGTTCCTGTCGTTAAAGATGCTGACCTCATGGCGATTCATCAGATTGAAGGTTCAATTAGAAACTATGCTGGAAAAGCAAAGAACAACAAACTCACTATGGATGATCTCACTGGCGGAACATTTACAATCTCCAATGGAGGAGTTTACGGGTCCCTAATGTCGACTCCAATTCTTAATCCTCCACAGTCTGCAATTCTTGGAATGCACGCCATTCAAGAAAGACCGATGGTGGTTAATGGTGAGATCAAAATCAGACCTATGATGTACCTGGCTCTTTCATACGATCACAGAGTCATTGATGGAAAAGAATCCGTGAGTTTCTTGGTTAAGGTAAAAGAAAAGTTAGAAGATCCAAGGCGATTGATCTTGGGGGTTTAGGTGCCAGGTCCTGTTTCTTGGAGCAGATCGATAACTTATATTAAATAATTTCGGAGTATAAACATGAGTGATGACAACCAAAAATTTGATCTAACTATTATAGGTGCTGGACCAGGTGGCTACACTTGTGCAATCAGAGCATCACAACTTGGAATGAAAGTGGCACTTGTAGAGAAAGGCTCAACCATTGGTGGCACATGCGTTAACGTGGGCTGCATCCCATCTAAAGCCTTACTGGAATCCTCTGAGCATTTTACTCAAGCAAAATATGAATTTGATGAGCATGGAATCGAAGTTCCAAATGTTAAACTAAACCTGTCTAAAATGATGAAACGAAAAGACAAGGTGGTTGGCGAGTTGACCAAAGGCGCTGAGTTTTTGATGAACAAAAACAACATCACTGTTTTTTATGGCGAAGGCACATTCAAGGATGACACAAGCCTTAACGTTAAATTAAATTCTGGAAAAAGCGACGAACTTTTAAAGTCTAAAAATTTTTTAATCGCAACTGGCAGCGCGCCTAATAATTTAAACTTTAAAGTTGATGAGAAAAAAATTGTTTCTTCTACGGGCGCGCTAAAGCTTCCCGAAGTTCCTAAAAAGTTGGCTGTGATTGGTGCTGGTGTCATTGGACTTGAGCTTGGATCTGTTTGGGCAAGACTTGGTTCTGACGTTACAGTAGTCGAGTATGCTAATAATATTGCTGGAGCTACCGACAAAACAATTGTTAAGGCTTTTCAAAAGTCTTTAGAAAAACAGGGCCTTAAATTCATGCTTGGTCATAAGGTGAATTCAGCAGAAGAGAAAAAATCTGGTCTTTCACTTGAAATTGAAAACGTAAAATCTGGTGAGAAGTCGTCAATGAATGCTGACGTTCTACTCGTGTCAGCGGGAAGACTTCCCTTTACAAAGGGTCTTGGCTTAGAGAACACTTCTGTAAAACTGACTGATAGAGGTGAAGTAGAAATCGACGCTCAATTTAAAACAGGAGCTTCAAACATCTTTGCTATTGGTGATGTAGTTAAAGGTCCTATGCTTGCTCACAAAGCCGAAGAAGAAGGCGTGTGCATAGCGGAAAACTTAGCTGGACAGAATGGTCACGTTAATTACAAAACTGTTCCCTGGGTGATCTACACTTGGCCTGAAGTGGCTTGGGTGGGACAAACTGAAGAAGAAGCTAAAGCGGAGCACGGAAAAGTTAAAACGGGAAAATTCCCCTTCTCAGCAAACGGAAGAGCAAAGGCCCTCGGCACTACTGAAGGTTTTGTAAAGGTTATTGCGAAGGCTGATAATGATGAGCTTTTAGGTGTTCATATACTTGGGCCAAGAGCCTCTGACATGATTGCTGAAGCAGTTGTTGCAATGGAATTTGGTGGAAGCGCAGAAGACCTTGCTAGAAGCTTTCACGCTCATCCGACACTTTCAGAGGTCATGAGAGAAGCAGCTCTTGATGTAGACAAACGCGCAAGGCAGATGTAATTAGGTGATAGGTAACATATGACAGGTATTCATTTTAGAATATGAGTAAAACTTTATCTGAATTCAAAAATTTATTAAAACATCACGAGTTTGAAAAAGCTGAAGAGCTTTTAATTGATGATGTTGAATTTGCTGAAGATCTTATGGACAAACTTACTGGTGAGGACTTTAAATCCATAGAACCACATTGGTCAGCTGCCAACACTGGTGAAATGATCTCAACACCTATAGATATTCTAAAAGAAATTTCAGATTTCGTGGAATTTAAAGAACATAAAACTTTAGTGGATTTGGGAAGCGGCCATGGCTACCCTTCATTTGTTTTCTCAGCCCTCAATCCCACGTTAAAAATAATTGGGCTAGAGCTTGTGGAGGCCAAGGTGGTTGGCGCTGAGAGAACAGTTGAAAGACTCGGCTTTACCAATCTTGAATTTAGAGTGCAAAACCTTGCTGATAAAAGTGTTGAAATTCCTAAAGCTGATTATTACTTTATGCACAACCCCTTTAATCAAGAAATTACTGATGAAGTTGCCATTAGGCTTTTAAAAATCGCTAAAGAGAAAAACATTGTCATTCTTTCGACAGGTGGAAGAGAACTTAAGCCCCTTTTAAAACTTGGTTTTGTGACTCACGGAAAAGTAGACTCATTTTGTGTAGAAACTTTGAGTCTATAAACTAATAAGCCTTTTGAACGCGGCGCATTATTTAAGATGCCTTTATTAACATTGTCTTTTTTTCAAAAAAACAAAGAAATTTAATTATTTTTCTATTTTTAGATATTTCGATTAGGTCGCTATGGTATTTAAAAATCCTTATTTAACTTAAACAAAAAGAGGGACAAAATATGAAGACAATTATTTTCGAGATATTAAGCTTGAGTTTTGCTGCTTAAGCAAGTGCAAATTTCTGCTCGAAACAAATGACAGCCGAAATTAAAGACATTCTCAACAACTCACCTATGACTGTTATCCAAATTGGAAACAGATCGTTCGGTCTTTTCTCTAAAGCCAACAAAGAATTGCTAAGTGAGCAGTGTTTGATGTCAGTTGGGTAATTTAGATATCCTACGGGAAAAGTTTTTACTACAAAAATTTGCGGTGAATCAGCCTGGACTTGCCAAATAAGAAGCCTTGACAATAATACCCGTAGTGGTGGCAACGGCAATGCTGGTAGCAAAGCACGAGCTGGCGGCAGCGGTGATGGCGGCGGCAATGGTAACGCTGGTAGTGGAAGCAACGGCAGCGGTGATGGCGGTCCTGACGGCGGAACTGACGGCGGCGATGGTGGTCCTGACGGCGGAACTGACGGCGGCGATGGTGGTCCTGACGGCGGAACTGACGGCGGCGATGGTGGTCCTGATGGCGGAACTGACGGCGGTCCAGTCTAATATTAATTCAGCTAAAGTCTTAAAGTAGTCTATCGTAGATAGCTTACTTTAATCTATTACAAGTAGTTCGTCCGTGAACTACTTGTTTATTTACCATTTATTTAAACCTGATGAGCATAAATTTTTTACAGACAGAATCATTAAGGTCCGACTTTGTTGCCAGACTGCATCGACATGCCTAACTAGATCCAGCGGAAACCACAAAAGTATAAGTTGTTAATATAAATGCTTCCAATTTAAAGTCGGGCGCCTAACTTCTTACAACAACAGCTTGTTTCTTTCAGAAACCCCGGACAATCTTTTTCTTAAATCCAACTATTAAGCATTGGTAATCATATGTGTATTAAAGGCGCTCTGTTTTAGAATCATATTTAATTCGGATTCGTTTTTCATATTGTTCAATATACCTCGTAGGTTACAGAAAGTTTATAAGCACTGATAATTTCGAAAAGCTCCTACTTGGCTCAGCCGAACAAATGCCCTAAAAATGTTAAAGTTTAAACAGCTATTTAAGAGTCATTTTTAGAGTGTCGCCAAGGTCACTACACGGAAAGCTATCTTTATAACTCGCCATATTAAGGGTCGTATATTCCCATTTTTCATTCAAAACATCATATGTGAGACTAATAGGATCTCCCTTTTGAAAACGCAGCTTCGATTCAAGAATAATCATCTCTAATCCAATTTTATCTCCTTCTTTAATATGAAAATCGGAGTCTAACTCACTTGTTAAGCAAGAAACAGTGGTCACTTCTAGGTCTCTTGATGAGTTAATTGGGTAATTAGCAAAAGCACTTGCTGAAAAAAGTGAGATGAAAAAAATAAGAAAAAGGCTTTTAGTGGGCATATTGCTCCTCGTTAATTAATACGGATAAAATTTACTTGTCATAAAAATATGAATTATATGAAGTTTGAACGCTAGTAAAATGAAATTCACTAAAATCTTGTAGCTGATGACAGGTTCTACTCTTGAAGACAGTGCGGCAGATACGCCCGTTCTTTTTAAGAAAAATTAAGATTTACAAGGCCACCTGTAAGTCAAAAAAAAGACAAAACTCATTGGTTTTGTCTTTTTAAATGTTGATAGCAGTCTTTTTTATTTTGAAACAATAACTGATTGAACGCTAAACGCTCCAATAGGTGTCTCAATGTTTAATACCGAAACCGTAAGTTCTGAATCCATATCTAAATCTCCAGCTAGATTAACTTCAAAAGTTCCATCTGCTTTAGGAACACCAGACATAACCTGAGTCTCACCAGTTTCAGCGTTTTTGCCTGTAACTATAACTCTGTGAGCACTTGGGTTTGTTCTCATGATGACACCATTAATAGATTCAAGTCTGCTACAGCTAAATCCTATACTCAGATTTTCAACTGGATTTTTCTTTGCTGCATTACCAAAGATGTTTTCTGTTGAGACAGAAGGTCTCAATATTTTTAAAGAAACATCTTTTTTCTCTACACATGAGCCATCTCCACCTGCAAAGGCTGCTGAACTTAATGTAAATACAATTGCACTGATTGCTAGTTTGCTGATTCTACCTATTTTCATTTTTATCTCCTTGGTTGGTTTGCTTAATAACTGGACTTAGGTTTACACTTTAAAAAAAATCACCGCTAGTATAAAAATTAGAAACAGATGTTTCTAAAATGGACACTCTACTTAATTTAAGTCTATATGCTCTCAGAAGCTGTATGGATTTTAGACAGCTGTTTTTACAAGCTCAGATGAAGACTAATCGCTTTTGGCTAAGGATATAAATTTTGAAATTAATACAACGACTTTGTTACTTGTTAGAATTTGTTCGAATTATTTTTCTTTATTAAGAAACCCCAACGGCTTTTTTAACATCTATTAATACAGCCTTTGTGATCATACGTGCTTTTTTTGCGCCTTCTTTTAAGATCACATCTAACTCAGATCTGTTTTCCATATAATAGTTATATTTTTCGCGAGGTGCCGAGAGCTTAGCATTGATGACCTCAAAAAGTTCCTGCTTTGCCTCACCCCACCCTATTCCTTCTTTATATCTCTTTTCTAAATTTGAGACCTGCTCTTTAGTTGCAAACTCTTTGTAGAGTTCAAATATAGAATTTGAGTCAGTACTCTTAGGCTCTTCTGGAGGTGTTGAATCAGTTGTGATCTTCATGATCATTTTTCTAAGTTTTTTTTCAGGCAAAAAAACAGGAATGTGATTGTTATAAGAAGCACTCATCTTTCGACCGTCCATACCAGGAAGAAGTTTAGAGTCTTTTTTAACGAAAAGCTCTGGGATCTGAAAAGTTTCAGTTTTGAATGTTCGATTGAATTTACCCGCGATGTCCCTGGCAATTTCCAAGTGCTGAGATTGGTCTTCCCCAACTGGGACCATATCTGCATTAAAGGCCAGAATATCTGCCGTCATCAGTAGCGGATAAGTGTAGAGCCCCATGTTCACACCATCATCCAGGTCTGCTTTTCCCAGCTCTTCATGCTTAGCAATCACAGCTTTGTATGCGTGCGCTCTATTTAAAAGTCCCTTAGGAGTCACGGCCGCCAATATTGTAGAAATCTCCATGATTTCAGGGATGTCTGACTGCTTGTAGAAGATGTGCTTTTTATAGTCTAAGCCTAGAGCAAGCCACGTTGCTGCTACTTCAGCAGTGGTCTGTGACAAAAATTGCGCATCATGAACTGTGTTTAAAGCGTGGTAATCAGCAATAAAGAAAAAACCTAGATCGCCGCTGTCTTCAACCATGTCTAGAGCTGGTTGAATGGCTCCTATCCAGTTTCCAAGATGAACACCCGTTGCTTTGATTCCTGTTAAAACCTTTTTCATACCTACTTATACTATTAAATTAAGCCTGTGAGTAACGATTTTTGTCACCGGTCTTTGAAGTGCTTTCATGGTGAACTCACTCAAGTCTAAATAAGCGGCAATAGAACTGTGCCCCTAAATTGCTTTGTATAAGACAGAAACTATCTAGCAAAAAGGAGTACGTATGTTTCAACAAGAGATCTGCCCAGACTGTGGAACCCTAATCCCTGCAGAGCGCATGGACGAAGAAATGGTTGTCTGCACATGTGGTTACACAAGAAGCCAATCACAAGTATCATTTGAAAAAAGTAGGAATAAGGCATCAAGCTATGTCATTGTTTTTCTATCTTTATTTTTAATGGCAAGTTTTATCCACACTGCAAAATGGGGAAAAGATTCTGTTAAGGTGACACCACTTGAAATATCTAGAATTTTTGGCACCATTTCAGCTGAACAAGCATTGGTACTTGGTGACATGAGTATGGACAAAAAGTTTTTTGATCAAGCAGAAGAAATGTACAGTATTTATGTTGATGAAAATCCTGAAAATATTGATGGTCTTCAAAAATTAGGAATGCTTTTGTTTAGACAAAAGAAATTTGAAGAGAGCGCTCAGCACTTAGAAAAGTATTTTCTTGGTGGTGGAGAAGATCAGGTCACTTTGTTTTCTTATGGTAAGTCCCTTACTGAAACACAAGATCTAGGTCACGCTGAAGAAGTTTTCTTGAAGCTTATCAAAGCAAAACCTGAAATGTATCAAATCACTGTCGTTCAAGCTTTAATTGATCTTTACATCGAGCAAGGTAAATTTGTAGAGGCTAAAAGCTTTATCTCATCTTTAATCAAGCCTGGTTATGAAGTCCCTACTCATTTAAGAGAGCAAAGAGACCACGTAACAAATTTAATTTCTAAAAGGTCGTAACGAAAGTTACGACTTTTTGTCGTTTATGAACTGAAGAAAATGGTTAAATCTTAGTCTCAAATTTAGAGACAAATTTTCTAACCACTTCCCCAGCTGTGTCCTTAGCACCCAGCCCAATTGCGATGGCGACACCCAATGCAATCGATCCCATAGCAAGTGCAAAAGCAATCGTTACAATTTCATCGGCAATACCAACCTGTTGTAGTGCCATTGCCGTAGCAATCACAACAACAACAACTTTTACAATAAGAGACAAAAGCTTCGAGTATGAGGCGTGTGTGGCCTGTTCTACCCAAGCTGAAAGATTCTTCGCTATAAACAGCCCAACACCGAAGACAATGATTCCAACTGCAACATCAAATATTTTGTAAATCAAAGTTTCAAGAATACCAGACAGGTTGTTTAGACCAAGAATATCTAAAGCCTGTAGTACAGCTAGAAAAATAAGTCCGTAATAAACCAAAGTTCCTACTATGGCTGAAGGCGTTTGTTTCACAGTGCTCATATTTGTAAGCCCCATTTTAGCGTAGACACCATCAAATCCAATTTCTCTCAGTAAGTTTGATACAAAGCTTGAAATCATTCTTCCTAGAAAAACAGCAACCGCTATCAAAACAATAGCTAGTAGAAGTGACGGCAGGCCATTCACAGCATTTTCTATAAGTCTTTCAAGTGGGGTCGTGATGGTGTCAAATCTAAGGCGCTTTAAAGCTTCGATAAAAGCTAAACCAATAATCAAAGCATAAACTACAGCTGGTAAAAGTTTTGAAATTTTAAGTGAACCTAAAAAGTTATCGCCTAAAAGCTTCTTCTGAGCAGAATCGACTCCTAAGGATACGAGTATTCCTTCTAAAATACGTCTCAATATTCTTGCTACAAACCAGAAAATAAAAACAATAAAGATTGCAGTAAGTAGTCTTGGTAAAAACGCAAAGGCCTCTGCAAACATACCTGTAATGGGTTCACTCAACTGCTCTAGTCCCAAGCCTACAAAAATTTGCGGTAGAAAATACAAGAACACAACACCATAAACAATTTCAGAAAGGTTTTTAGTGATGCTAAAATTTACAGGCTCTCCTGCATCTAATTTTTTACCAAGGCGTTCATCTAATTTTAATTTTTCGCCCAACCAGAAAGTACCTATCTTTGCCAAGTGAGAAAAGATAATCGCTAATATGATAGGAACCAGAACTCTAAAACCTAGTATAGCTAGTGCGTTCAACCTAACAAACACTGAATCGAAGAAGTCTACAAAATAGTCTAAACTGGCCACCTGAGCTACAGCTGCTAATATCCACAAAACTCCAACAAAGAAAATCAGTCTAGTGAGAGCTTTTTCGAGATCAAAGAGTGGCATTGGGCGGCCAGATAAATTTGCAAAGTGGCGGTTTAAGCCCAGTGGTCTAATTACAAATTTCTTGAAAACAGAAATTATAAAAAACAAAACGGCCAAACCTATAAAGAACACTAAAATTCCAGCTACAAGGCTTGCCAAGTGATATTCAAAAAAAGTGAGCATCGTCACCTTCAAACTATTTAACGCTTCCATTATTAATCCCCTTTAATCTTTAGTCCTAAGCCTAGACGTAAGTTTTGTGGTCTGCAAGCCAGCTCAAACTTGAGACATACAGGCACTTTGCACCTGTAATTGATTATAAAAACGACATGTTTAGCCGAATTGCGGGCTTCCGGTCTCTATTTTAGAAAGATTGTGATCCATTTTGTGATTCCAACCAATCAAGACTTAAGGCTTAAGACCTAAGGCTCGAAAAGCCTTTGTATGAAAACAAGCAAAAAGTCTTTTTTTATGAAGTACCGCAAAGAAGCCCTTGTTTTATCTGTTGGCTTCGCACTTGTGCTGGCCCTAATACTTAATTTGAGCACCCCTGGAATTAAACGTGAACTTGCTTCAGCCAATGATCTACCTCAAGCACAGACGGTTCAGAGTGAAACAAAACAAGCCGCCTTGAGGGTCGAAGAAGAACAAGAGCATCAAAGCAATATGCTCACAAAGTTTAAAAATGATTATGCAAGACTTGGCCAAACGAAAAAATGTTTGGTCACTCAAAATTGCAACATTAAAAATTTAGAGGATCATGACTACGATTTTCTAGTGCACAGGGACATCAGTTACCTACTTAGATCTCTAAGACCGCAACTTGTGTCCAATTGGTTCAGGCTAAATGCTAAAGTTAAGGAGCAAGTTCTTTCTTCTATAAAATTAAAAGATATCTCTATCAAAACAGAAATTTTGGATCTCCTTTTGGCTCTCAATTTGAATGAGTCCAGTCCATACCTTTCTTTAGTTCTTGATGAAGTGATCGACAACGACAATTCGAAAGCCGCACTTGAACTGGCTCCAAAGGCTTTCGAGTTTTTGCATAAAACTTTAACACCTGAAAATGAAATAAAAGTTGCTAAAAGAGTGGCAAGAGCAATTTTACTAGCAAGTCCTGACTCATCTCAAGCAATGAGCAGAGAGGTCACGCTTATCATCACACCGAACACTGCTGAAATTTTTAAAGAGGTTTTATCCAGTCTCCCAAAGTCAGCACTCGAGACTGAGTTTTTGACTTCAGGTTTGTAAAAAGCAGACACTAACTAACAGGAAACTAATCAATTGATCCAGTGGAGTGAAACGATGCTCCCTTTTGTTTTGCTTTTTCAAACACAACATCTGGAAGCTCAGCGGTTTCTAACTTAGTGATCAACGCTCTACAATCATCTGTACCCAGGACTGTAGCTTTGTTGTCATTAATTTTACTGAACTTTCTTTCAGCCTTAGGTTTTCTCATATTGAAAACACAGGCTGAAATGTTTTCAGCATCATTGCACGGACCACATTGAAAATTATAAAAGCGGACGTCGCCGGTTCTATTCGAGTCAGCTCCTATGCCTCCAATATCTTCCATTAAAACCACTGAAGCATCTGTTGTAGAGTTTGGAGCATCATAGTTTATGGATGCCAAATCTTGAGCTGAGCGCTCACTTCCATTTGGCAGCAAAACTTTGTATTTTTTCTGATCTCTATTAACAATTGATTTTGAAGGCAGCCTCCAGCACCTTCCTCTTTTGTACATAATCTTAAAGCCCGGCGCGTTGAAGTTCTTATGGTCTGCGATCGACATTTCAGAATCTGTTTTTGTAAACTGCTTACAAACTTTTTTATTGGTGGCGTCGACAGAATCTTGTTCACCAAGTTTAGCTGCTAAATCTTTGTATTTTTGAGAAAGCATATTTCTGTAGGTTCTTGTGCTGTAATTGATTTGTTTTTTTGCATAAACACAGCCCTCATCAGAATCGTTAAATTTCCCATTTTTCAAACACTGCTCTTCCATCCCTTTTTGAAACTCATCCCAGTATTTCGGATTGGCTTTGTCTATAATCTCAAGGGATTTGCGCATCTGCTCGCCAGTCGTTTTCATTTGGTTGTAACAGTTCGCATTAGTGGCATCATCTAAGCAGCGTAGACTTGCTTTTCCATTCTCAAAATCAAAGCCTATAAGTGCAGGGTTGCACATTTTTTGTCCTTCAGGACATTTGGCGATGCTTTGTTTGTCTTCTCGGTTTGAACCAAACTCAACAGCTGAGGTTGAAAATAATGACTCCGAATCTTCTGAAATTTTCAAAGCTTTTGGAAGCGAGTTACAAGCAGCCTTATCCACTCTTACAAAAGGATGAAGCCCATACATAGGACAGTGGTATACAGCATAAGCATTTGGCAGTCTAAATGAAAATTCAATTGGCAACAGCTGATGGTTAAACGAGACTTTTGATTTTGATTTGTCTCTAAACACACCTTCAAAAACCCCAGCTTTTTCAATAGTTTGGGAAATTTTGCTGAGGTATTCTTTTAAATCGTTTGGAGCAAGAAGCTTGAGTTCGTTTTTACTTAAAAAATCAAAACCTTGATCAACTGAAGCCAAGGCTCTACTCGCTTTTCTTGGTGGCTGATCATTAAGGTAAACAAAATAACTTGCTAAAAAAGCAATGTAGAAAAATGTAAACAGAACCTTTAATTTCAAAGTCCCCTCCTTGGCACTTTTAGAAGTCCTTAAACTTCCTCATAAACATAACAAACAAGAACTTTGTTTGCTATAAAGAGCTTCTAGACCTCTGTCTGGCTCCATCCCTTAATTTTAGGCACATTTCTTTTTTTAGAGTAGAACAAGAAAGCCACCCCCACTACAAGCATGACCACAGACAACCACTGCCCTCTAGTGAGTCCTAATGCTTGAAAACCTAACTGCGCGTCTGGCATTCTAAACTGCTCTCCAATAATTCTAGCAATTGCATAAAAAATACCGAACCACGCTGTCAGCACACCGGGTTTGCGGGGTTTGAGCCAAATTAAGTTAAGTAAAATGAAGACTAACAAACCTTCGCAAAGTGCTTGGATCAACTGCGATGGGTATCTTGCCGGAAGTATGTTTTGAAGAGCCGACAGCACAGTTTCATTGTGCTCAATACTTGCCTCTTGAATCCATCTCACCATATTTTGAACAGCTGACCTTGCTGATCCATCTATAGAATATCTACTTACTAAGTCATTCCAATTGTAAGCTGTGATCACCTCAGGAACTCCCGGTTGGCCCGCGACTATTTGAGTTAAAGGCTCTAAGCTTAAAAGTTTTGATTGGCTGTAGTTAAGCCACTCATTCAGTTCTTGGGGAAACTTTACAGCCCAAGAAACTGGTTTTTCAACCACGCGCCCGTAGAGTTCACCGTTGATAAAGTTAGCTATTCTGCCAAAAAAGAAACCTAGCGTTCCCCCTAAAACAGTCAGGTCATTGATGTGCATCCAAGATATTTTATGCTTACGGCCAAATAAAAATGATGCAACCAAAACCCCTAAAAAACCACCGTGGCTCGACATGCCACCTTCCCATACTTTTAGCGCTCCCCAAAAAGGAAAATCTCCGCTGAACTCAGTGAGCACATGCGGCGAATAAAACAAACAGTAACCTAGTCTGCCACCGATCATCACACCTAGAGCCGACCATGTTACCAGATCTGAGAGCTGCTCGTTGTTTAATAAGTGACCGTTCCTCTTAGCCATCTGGCGCATCAAAAGAAGCCCCAGTAACAAACCTGCCAGATAAGCCAGGCCGTACCAGCGGATAGCAATGTTTTCGTAAATTGGCAGAGCTATCGGGCTAATTTGGTGTACATAGTTTGTCATTCCCAAATTCTCCAAACCCTAGTATAAAAAGTCAAAGATGAAACAGAAAATTATACTCGCAAGCACAAGTCCCTTTCGAAAAACACTCCTGCAAAGACTTGAGTTGCCTTTTGAAGTCGCTGCACCTAAATGCAACGAAGAAGAGCTTAAAAAAGCTTTTGATGGCGAACCTGAAAAATTGTGTGCTTTTTTAGCAAAACACAAAGCCATGTCTTTAGCGAAATTCTTTGAAAAGGCTCTAATCATCGGTTCTGATCAAAGTCTTTACTGCGAAAAAAAGATTTTAGGCAAAGGCCACAACTTTGATGGTGCCCTCAAGCAACTTAAATTTTGCAGCGGCAAAACAGCTAGGCTTGTCACTTCTGTTTATATTTTTGATACCAATGGCGAAGATGTTGAGACCGAGAACATCACTAAGCTTCATTTTAAAAACTTGTCAGATGAAGAGATCACCAAATACCTAAAATGGGATAAGCCCTATAAGTGCGCTGGAAGTTTTAAATTTGAAAGCAAAGGTAGTTTTTTATTTGAAAAAATTGAATGCACAGATCCTTCTGCTATTGAAGGACTGCCTATGGTTGAACTTGCGCGCTTGCTTAAAGAAAAAGGCGCAATCTTAGATTTTATTTAGTTTAGATTTAATTTTAAAACTATTAACTAGCAGACCTTAACAAAGTGTCTGCAACTAAAATCCCGTTTTCATTGGCTGCTGGCTTTTCTTTTTCCCAAAATTTATAAGCGTCTAAATATATACGCACGAGGGCTTCATCAAACTGAGTCCCTGAACATCTTTTGAGTTCAGAAATAACACGCTCCATAGACATGCCTTTGCAATATGGTCTTGTGCTGATCATAGCATCCACTGAATCTACAATAGAAACGATGCGTGTGAGTATGGGAATGTCTTTTTCTTCTAATCCGTAAGGGTATCCTGTCCCATCTAAACGCTCATGATGAAGCTCAACACCTGGAGCAATATCTTTAAAGAAAGCATTGCCCATCAATGGCATGATCACTTCCATACTCTGAATAGGATGAAGCTTCATAAGTCTGTACTCATCTCTAGTAAGTTTAGCAGGCTTAAAAAGAACATCATCAGGGACTGCAATTTTACCAATATCGTGAAATATTCCTGCGTACTCTAAAACATGCTGTTCGTATTCGTTAAGACCTGCAGCTTTACCCAGGAGTCTTGCTGATTTTCCCACTCTACAGCAGTGAAAAAAGGTATGAGGATCTTTTGCTTTCAGCGCTTGTAGTAAAGATTTTGTAACTTGAGAAGCCCAGTCTGGTATATCGTTCCAACTCACTTTTGATGTCTCCTAAACGGTTAGATCAAATACAATTGATCCACTAAGATCATCGGCAATTTAGAGGCTCTACTGAAAGAAGAATGGTTTAATTTAGGACTTATGGACCCCATTGCGGATTTTTTTCAAAATTCCACATCGACTCTAGTCCAGCCTGTCTCAAGGTATTACGTTTTACTCTTGGTTTAAATACGTAAATCACATGTCCCAACTAAATGATTTAATTAACTAAAGTAAATATAGAGTATGAAGAGTAATTTATTTTTATACGAATATTTCGGATGTCTATAAAATTAATGACCATATCAGGCTTTGATGAGGATCTATGTTTTGAGCATTTTTTCGTATAAAGCTAGGGACTTTGTGACAGGACAAAAAGAAACCCTTCTTCTCAGAAAGGCTTATAAGATCTAAAAATGTTTAGATTAATCAATAGTGTTTAAAATTAAGAAAAATAGTTGTTGAATAAGCATGTCCATTCTTGATCTGCAACAGAGTTGTTTACCTTAGCTTCATAAATCAATAAATTTTCATCATACTTAATTCTAATGCTACTATTGTAGATGTTCGAAGAGTTTAAATCCTGACTTTCAAAAACTAATAAACCATCTTTAGATGATGCTTCGACTGTTCTTGGTGAGTAGCCAGGTACAGATCGCCCTTGATCATCAAGGTTGGTAGATAGCATTGACCCACCAAAAAAATACGAGGTCGTTGCATTAACGCTTTTGAAGTCAGGCCTCCATGCAATTGATGTAGGCTCTATTAAAAGATCGTCAGCAGCTACAAGTGAGAAGGTTATCATTCTTGATGGTAAGAACCCCAAGGACGCTTGATTTATAATGTATAGATGGCAACCCTGACTTGGGTCATTTTTAACACTACCGTGTGTTTTAGTAATATAAGATGAATTTTCTTCGGTAATAACTCCATATAAGCTTGAGATATTACTGATAGTCTTCATGACTTGATCTATACCCTCATTAGTTTCAATGGAAAAAGCACTCGTGCTCATCATAAAGAGAACAGTAATTACGATCGTTTTCAATTTAATCTCCCTTTTAAAAGTAATATATTAACAAATAAGCAAAATTCGTACTCACTTGAGGAATGCTAAGAATGAATCTATTCATAGAAGAGCACATTGAACCTAAGAAAACTGTCTAATCAGGCTGCGTAAATTGTCACATTAAAAACACATTAAAAACTGAGCTTTTGTGTGAATAACGCTAAGACTACATCTATATATGAATTCCTAATGTTTTAAGAGGCGTTGATCAAAGCTCAGCTAAAAACCTACCTGTGGGACCCTTACTTCTTTTAGCAAGTTCAGCAGGGGTTCCCACATCAACTATCCGTCCGCCATGAACACCACCCTGCGGTCCAATATCAATCAAGTAATCGCATTGAGCCAGCAAATCCAACTGATGCTCGATCACAACAACCGTATGCCCTTTGTCCACAAGTTCAGAAAGCAAACTCACCAAACGCCCCACATCTTCAAAATGAAGACCTGTTGTTGGCTCATCTAAAATATAAAGGACCTCTCCCCTATACTGCTTTGAAAGCTCTTTACTCAGTTTAAGTCTCTGTGACTCTCCACCAGAAAGAGTGGTGCTGTCTTGCCCAATTTTTATGTAACCCATGCCGACATCAACTAATGTTTGAAGCTTTCTTCGAATTGGTCTTTGGTTTTCAAAAAAAGCGTAGGCTTCATCAATCGACATGTCTAAAACTTCAAAAATATTCTTACCCTTGAATTGAACAGACAAAACTTCAGGCTTAAATCTTTTGCCACTGCAACTGGTGCAGCTCACAGCAACGTCGGTTAAAAAATGAGATCCTAGTTTTTTCACACCATGACCATTGCACTCAGAACATCTTCCCAGCTCAGAGTTGAAGGAAAAGTGACCCAATTTGAAACCTCGAACCTGCGATTCAGGAAGCCTCGTGTAAAGGTCTCTAATCAACTGATAAACACCAACATAAGTTGCTGGAACTGAACGCGGAGTTTTTCCAATTGGTTTTTGATCAATCTTGTTGATGACTTTAAACCTCTCCATGTTTTTAAACTTTGTATCTGTTTTTTTAAAGTCTTCAAAATGAGAAAGCGTGTCCATAACCAGAGAGCTTTTGCCGCTGCCCGAAACCCCCGAAACACCAATCATGCATTTTGCGGGAAAAGTCACATTGACAGATTTTAGGTTGTTTAAGTTTGCATTTTCTACAGAAAAAGAATCTTT
>Ga0115567_10001196_pt1 | contig 26036 bp, 24 predicted proteins | sample COGITO_mtgs_1204_2_FD_88679 | JGI IMG/M metagenome (GOLD analysis project Ga0115567, IMG submission 88679) | Pelagic marine microbial communities from North Sea - COGITO_mtgs_120412 | ecosystem: Environmental > Aquatic > Marine > Epipelagic | place: Germany:Helgoland, sampling site Kabeltonne... | reverse complement strand
TTTATCATCTAAAATTAAAGCTCTACTTAATTGATATGCATCAGTTTTTTGAGCTATATTTTTTACAAAAATTTTTCCTTGATAAACTCCTTTGCTTTCATTATTTAAAACATTTTTTATTTTCTGATAACTATGACAATTTGGAGCGTTATGATTTACTCGCGTTTTAATTTCTTGGTGCTCATTATTTAGTAAATTTAAAGCTGAAAAAATATAACTATTTGAATACTCCTCATTATGATTTATTTCAATATCCAGCTTATTGAATATTAATCCTGATAAAAGTATATAATTTTCTAAACTAGAGTTTTTTTCTAAGTCATTTTTTAAATATTTATAAAAATAAGCATTGTTTTTCGAATTATTTATTAAAATACTTTTTAAAGACGAATTTTTTTTTAATTTTATTTCTTCAATAGTATTAATCATAAAATTTTCTTTAGAAGCATTATCGACTAAATTAATTAAAGTTAATTCTGAATTTTCATTTAAGATTATTGAATTTTTATTATTGAGAATAGTCTCTTTCAAAGAATTAGAAAGTTGGTTGTAAATAACTAAAGGCTTTTTAAATTTATAATTTTTAGAGACTTCTAGTGAAAAACCATCTTTAGCTAAAGCATTATTCAAAAAATTTAATGTGTTTTCCCTATTTAAAATTATTTCATTTTTATAATCAAAATTATTTATAAAAATTTTATCTTTTTCTTCATGATCAAAACTTTTAGATATAAGTTTTCCATTCACTAAGTAAATAAAATTATGCTCAAATTCAGTAATTGGTTTGTATGGTCTTTCTTCAGGTATTAAATCTGTGTTAACAATATTGCTGAAATTTTGGCCTAATATAGAATTTAGATCTGTAAATTTCCAGTCTTCATCTTTTTTGCTAGGAAAACCATTAAGATAAAAAAGTTCAAGATTTTTTTTTCTTAATTTTTTTTCTTCTGACGAGAGGTTTTTAATTTTCTCAACTTTGAAATCATAAAACTGCTGCATTTAACCTAAACCTATATAACCTGTTTTCTCTAGTTGGACTCCTAGAGATGCATCACCAGTTTTAATAATTTTACCATTTGATAAAACATGAATAAAATCTGGTTTTATGTAATCTAAAAGTCTTTGATAATGAGTGATTATCAAAAAGGCATTATTTTTATTTTTGTATGAATTAACTCCATCGGCTACTATTCTTAGTGCATCTATATCTAATCCCGAGTCTGTCTCATCTAAAATTGATAGTTTAGGTTCTAACAATTTCATCTGTAGTATTTCGTTCTTTTTTTTTTCACCTCCTGAAAAACCTACATTGAGTTGGCGAGACAAGAATTTCTCATCGATTCCAAGTTCATTCGCTTTTTCTTTTATTAGTTTTAAAAAAGTAAGAGTGTCTAATTCTTTTTCACCTTTTGCTTTTCTAATTGCGTTTAATGAGGTTTTTAAGAAGATATTTGTATTAACTCCTGGTATTTCAAGAGGGTATTGAAAAGCAAGAAATATTCCCTTTTGTGCTCTTTCTTCTGTCGATAATTCATTAATGTTTTCTCTATTAAACTGAATTTTTCCTTTAATTTCATAACCGTTCTTACCTGATAAAACATTTGCCAATGTACTTTTTCCTGACCCATTAGGACCCATGATTGCGTGAACTTCTCCTGGTTTTATATCTAAATTCAAACCTTTTAATATATGTTTGCTGTCAATTGTGGCCTCTAAATTTTTAATATTCAACATATTACCCAACACTTCCTTCCAAACTAATCGCTACAAGTTTTTGAGCTTCTACAGCAAACTCCATAGGTAACTGTTGTAAAACCTCTTTGCAAAATCCGTTAACTATAAGGCTTACAGCTTCTTCTTGATCTAGTCCCCTTTGATTACAATAATAGAGTTGTTCCTCATTTATTTTAGTGGTTGTTGCTTCGTGTTCTATTGTTGAAGTTGCATTACTATTCTTTATGTAAGGAACTGTATGAGCTCCACATTTATTACCCATTAATAACGAGTCACATTGAGTATAATTTCTTGAATTTGTAGCTTTATTTTTAATATCAACAAGACCTCTATACATATTGTCTGCGTTACCGGCTGATATTCCCTTTGATATTATTTTACTTTTAGTATTTTTTCCAAGATGTATCATCTTGGTTCCTGTGTCAGCTTTTTGGAAGTTATTTGTAATTGCTATTGAGTAAAATTCACCAACAGAATTATCTCCTTGTAAAATACAACTTGGATATTTCCAAGTAATAGCAGAGCCCGTTTCAACTTGTGTCCACGAAATTTTAGAATTTTTTCCTCTGCAAGCTCCTCTTTTAGTCACAAAATTATATATACCCCCAACTCCCTTTTCATCTCCTGGATACCAGTTTTGTACTGTTGAATATTTTATTTCTGCATCATCTAGAGCTATTAATTCTACATTCGCTGCATGAAGTTGATTTTCATCTCTCATTGGAGCGGTACATCCTTCTAAGTAGCTTACATAACTGCCTTTATCGGCTATTATTAAAGTCCTTTCAAATTGACCAGTCTCTGAAGCGTTAATTCTAAAATAAGTAGATAGTTCCATAGGACACTTAGTTTTAGGAGGGATATAAACAAAAGATCCATCAGTAAACACTGCAGAATTTAAAGTAGCAAAATAATGATCGCTTAAAGGAATTACAGAACCAAGGTATTTCTTTACAAGTTCTGGGTGTTTTTGAATTGCTTCTGAAATAGAACAAAATATTATTCCTTGTTTTGTTAGCTCATCCTTGAAAGTTGTGGCTACCGAAACTGAGTCAAATACTGCATCTACTGCTATACCATTTAATCTTTTTTGTTCTACTAGTGGTATTCCTAATTTTTTATAAGTTTCTAAAATTTTAGGGTCAATTTCTTCCAAACTTTTAGGTTTTTCAGAAGCACTTTTAGGTGCAGAATAGTAGTATAGGTCTTGATAGTTTATTTTTGGATATTTTGGCTTTTGCCAATTAGGTTCTTTTAAAACTTTTAATCTGTTATAAGCTTTTAATCTCCATTCCAGCATCCAATTAGGCTCTTTTTTTATATTTGAAATAAATTTAATTGTATTATCATTTAAACCTTTTGGAGCTCTAATATTTTCTATATCTGTAGTAAAGCCGTACTTATAATCCTGAGTATTTTTTAAATCTTCTGTTTTCATTTGTTTAATGTTTGATTTTTTTTTATTAGATCTTGTAATTTAACTTTTTCAAAAAAATTATTAATATGTTGATCAAGTTGATCCCATAAATTATGGGTAATACATTTTGTAAATTTATTATTACAGCCCTTTTTAGACTCTTTTTTGCAATTTAGCATTTTAACTTCTTCATCTACTGCTGAAATTATATTAGAAATTTTAATATCCTCTGGTGAAATTTCTAATAAATATCCACCTTTAGCCCCTCTAACACTTTTAACTAAATTACTATTTTTAAGTTTAATAAATATTTGCTCTAAATAAGCTAAAGAAATATTTTGTCTTAGAGAAATGTCTGTTAAACTTATAGGGCCCCTATTTCTAAATAAAGCAAGATCGGCCATTGCCATTACTGCATATCTTCCTTTTGTGGTTAGTTTCATAATTACTAGTTTTAATACAGTAATTATCTTTTAATTCCTACTAGTTTAGTATGAATTAAAAAAAGTTATTTGACGCAGAAAAACATGTTATAAAGCTATACTTTTTTTAAAAATAATAATCATTATCAAATGAAAACTAAAAGTTTAGAAATTTTTATTCCAGGTCCAGCAGGAAGACTGGAGGCGAAATATTATAAAAATCCAAAATTTGGATCTCCTGTTGCAATTGTTTTGCACCCGCACCCTCAATATGGAGGAACTATGAACAATAGAATAGTTCAACTTATGTATAATATATTTTTAGAAAATGGTTTTTCAGTGGTAAAAGTGAATTTTAGAGGCGTTGGAAAAAGTGATGGAGTGTTTGATAATGGACAAGGTGAGCTATCAGATGCAGCTGCAGCTTTAGATTGGATTGAGAGACAAAACTTAGATTATAGTCAATGTTGGGTTTCTGGTTTTTCTTTTGGTTCTTTAATTTGTATGCAATTAATTATGAGAAGACCTGAAGTAAATAATTTTATAGCCATATCACCTCAACCAAATGTATATGATTTTTCTTTTTTAGCGCCATGTCCAACTTCAGGTCAAGTTATTTATAGTGAAAATGATGAGTTAGTTACTAAACAAAGTATAGATGAACTAGACAATAGAATTAAAAGTCAAAAAGGTGTTGAAGTTATTTTTTCAAAGATAAAAAACTCTAATCATTTTTTCAAGAATAAAGAAAAAGAACTTACAATAGAAATTGAAAAATATTTAAAAGAAAAAACAGCTCTTATTTAATTTTCAATTAACTCTCCTCCAGCACTGGGTGTATTGCATAAGGTGGTGCCAGGAAAAGATATGGGTAATTTTAAAATTGCCCTGATAGCTAAATAGGCAAATGCCTGAGACTCGATAAAATCCCCATCAATTTTATAATCATCTACCAATTTTAAATTAATATTTATTGGAAGATTTTCTTTTATTTTTTGAATAAAATATTTATTTTTTCTCCCTCCTCCACAAACTAATATATCTTGAACTTTTTCTTTACAGTTTTCTAAAGATATTAATATTTCTTTACTAATGATGCTAGCTGTAAAGTCTGTCAAAGTGGCTGCCCCGTCTTCTAAAGTTAAACCTCTCACAAATGATACATCAAAGTCATTTACGTCATAGGAGAATTTTTTTTCGTTAATACTGTTCATATATAGTTCTTGAGCTTGTTCATAAATAATTTTATTTGATTTTCCACTAAAAGATAAATAACCGTCTTTATCAAATTTTTTATTTGAATTTTTTCTCACCCAAGAATCTATGAGACAGTTTCCTGGTCCTAGATCTTTACTAGTTAATTCTGACAAATTATCTTTATTAGTTATAATTGTAATATTTGATATTCCTCCTATATTTAAAAAACAAACTGGAAGTTTGATTTTATTTTGGATACTAAGCAAATAATGAAAAACTGGTGTCAAAGGTGCACCCTGTCCTCCATTTAAAATATCATTTTTTCTAAAATTAAAAACAACACTTTTATTTGTAAGTTGTTTTAACAGTTTTCCATTTCCTAGTTGTCTTGATATTTTTTCTTTAGGATTATGATAAATAGTTTGGCCATGAAAGCCTACTATTGTTTCATCGCTTATATTGAGCTCTTTAACTAATCTGGCATGAAATATTGTTATTTTTCTTTCTAAGTTATCTAATTCCTTATTATATATTTTAAGGTCTTCAATTTTATTAATTTTTTCTTTCAAGTTGTGAATATCTTTATAAATGTTTGAGTCGTATTCAAAATATTTATCTTTAATTATTTCATATTTGTTTGTTCCATTGGTTGTAATAATAGAGGCATCAACTCCATCCCCAGAAGTTCCACTCATTAATCCTAAAGAGATCCAATTTTTTTGCATATTTTTATTTATTTATAACAATTTTTGTATAATAGTTGTTAAGTAAATAGCGCTATGAAAAATAAGTTTTTATTAGAAATGAAAGAAAGAGGGTACTTAAATCAATGTACTGATTTGAGCAAGTTAAGTGAAATTAGCACTAAAAAATCGATATCAGGATATATTGGTTTTGATTGTACTGCTCGTAGTTTGCATGTCGGAAGTCTGTTACAAATAATGATTTTAAAATTAATGCAAAAACATGGTCATCAGCCAATAGTGTTGTTAGGCGGTGGTACTACCTTAATTGGAGACCCTTCTGGGAAAGATTCTACAAGAAAGATATTAGAACAAAAAGATATAAAAGAAAATATTAAGAGCATAAAAAAAGTGTTTAAAAAGGTTTTAGTTACATCAAATAAAAAAGTGGCTCCAGTATTTGTAGATAACTCAGATTGGTTAACCAAATTAAATTATATTCAATTTCTTAGAGATGTTGGTAGTCATTTCACAATTAATAAAATGCTTACTTTCGATAGTGTAAAATTAAGATTAGATAGAGAGCAATCTCTTAGCTACATGGAATTTAATTATATGATTTTACAGGCATATGACTTTTATCAATTATATAGATATAATAATTGTGTTTTGCAAATTGGGGGTTCTGATCAATGGGGAAATATTGTAAATGGTGTCGATTTAATTAGAAGAAAATTAAAAAAAGAAGCATATGGTTTGACCTCTCCATTGATTACGTTAGCGTCTGGAAGTAAAATGGGAAAATCAGAAAAAGGTGCAATTTGGTTAAACGAAGATCAACTTTCACCCTACGATTACTGGCAATTTTGGAGAAATACTGATGACAGAGATGTAAAAAGATTTCTAAATTTTTTTACAGAAATTGAGTCAAATGAGTTAAATAAGATTTTTGAAAGAGAAAAAAATATAAATAACTTAAAAATTTTATTAGCTAATGAAGCAACTAAAATACTTCATGGAAAAGAGGCTTCTATTAAAGCCGAAAAAACGGCTAAGGATACTTTTAGAGAAGGTGGTTTAGGTCTTGATTTACCTGTGATTAAAATTAAATTAAATGAGATTGAAAAAGGAATTAATTTTTTAGATTTTATAGCAAATAATAAAATTTTATCTTCAAAGAGTGAAGCAAGAAGAACTGTAGCTAATAAGGGTTTTAAGATTGATGGCAATTTAATAGTCGATGAAAATAAGATTCTTCAAGTGAAAGACTTTAAAAATAAAATATTTAAACTTTCATTTGGAAAGAAAAAACATTATTTAGTAAAAATTATTTAATTTTTATTTCTTTCAATAATTTTTTGTATAAATCTTGGAGTTATTGTTTTTATGGGATTAATGGTCGTTTTAATATTTCCCTTAGGTCCTTTCATCTTAAAACTTATACCAAATAATCCCTCTCCTACTTCTTTTGGAATGACAATATTCCCAATTACAGGAATTTTAGATATCATTTTATTCAGTGTTTTTGCCGGAACTAAAGTTCCCCTTAAACTAGCTAATCCGTTTTCATCTTGATACCCATCCATTAATACGGATATGCTGGGTCCTAAAGCTAGTATTTCATTTAATTTTAGAAAACTTTTATTTTTTTCCATGTCAATTTCTAAGACATCAAAAGATAGGCCTTCACCTTCCGCTAAATCAGCCAAACCACCTAAATCAGCTAAAGATAATAGTTTTATCGCTCCAGGTGCATTAACTATTTTAAAATTTTCAATTTTAAGCTTTGAGGTTGATTTGGAATTTTCAATAATAGATGTAAAAAATAGTTTACCTCCGGAAAGACCTTTAAAAAAGCTGTATTCAGTTAATAGTGGTCGCGTTAAGTCAGAATATATTTCTAGATACTTTTTAGCAAAGCTTTCATCGTGCTTCATAGATATATCTAAAAAATTACCTCCCCCAAAATCTCCTTTTGATGAAATTTTAATAAATTTACCTTTTTGGATTTGGCCAATTAATCTGAAATTTTTAATTTTTTCTGATACTGGTGCTTTAATTTCTTTAAATTCGATGTCAATATCACTTGTCAAATTTATAAGCTTATTTTCACTAACTTGCTTATTCAAAAATTTTGCTAGATTTGTCGCATCAAATTTATCTCCTTTAATAATAATTTTTTGGCCATTTTTAATAATAAAATTATTATTATCTGTTTTAATTTCTATATCTTTAAAATCTGAATATTTATTTTTTTTTAATTTTAATCCGTTAATCTTGATAAAACTTCTTCCTTCGTTGTAATTAATGTTTTTTAAATGGATATTGTTTTTATTTTTTTCTAAATCTAAATATAAATTAGCAACAGAGTTTTTAGATTTTTGATAGTTAATTAAATCTAATTTAAAACTATTAATATAATCAAAATTTAATTTTAATTTAATTGTATCCTTAGCAAATTTATTTGATAAATTTATTTTTAAAAAATGTAAATTATTAAATGAATATTTTCCCTCAATATTTAAATTAAATTTTTTAGGTGCAAAATTTGAATTAATTTTTAAATCTGACAAATAAATTACATTTAATTTCTCTGCCATCAAGTTATTTTTAAGTGGTTCCGATAATTCAAACTTGCTTTTATCGATTGATCCCAAGACACTATAATTATAATTTTTGACTTTATAAGTGCTATCAAAATTAATAAGGATATTATTGTTAAAATCTCCTTTTATATTTTTCATATTTTTAGATAAATCAAAATTACTAAAAAATTTTGAATATTTTCTTGATAATTTTTCATCTAAATCAAAAGATGAATTAAAATTAGAAGTTAATTTGATGCTATTTTTAAAATTAAATTTTATATCTCCATTTGATATCTTTACGCCCTCTAAAGTTCCAAAAATATTTTTAATTAACACATCATTTTTATCTGCAAAAAAATTTAGTCTTCCTTCTTTAAAGTAAATCTCACTAAATAATTCCATCTCTAAATTTATTAGTGATCCCTTTGCAATATAATTACTAAGCTCGCCTTGTTCTGATAAAAAAATTTCTATTTCTGAAATTAGTTTACCTTTTTTAATTTTATTGTTTAAAATGCTTTTCAAATTTGAAGGTTTAATAATTGATGAAAATTTATTTATTTGAGTAATATCTATTTCTTCTAAAATAATACTTGTTTTTTTTATTTTAGTTTCTAGTTTTATCAAAGATAAAAAATCAATATAAACTTTTATATTTTGTACTGGTAAGAAAATCTTTCTATAAGTTATTTTAGGCCTTTTTGTTTCTAAAAATAAACTTAATTTTTTTGGATCTAATTTAAATTTTATAGTGTCTAAATCTAAGTTAATATTCTTATCCTGAAACACTTTATTGATTATAAATTTATTAAATTTATTAGTTTCAATTCCAATGGTAGTTAAAATTAAAATTGAAGAAATTAGTAAAATCAATAATAATAGAGTTAAGTAAGCAAATATTTTTTTCATTTTTTATTTTTAATTCCTTCTTCTATAAACTGATCAATATGTCCGTCTAAAATACTTTGTGGATTGGTGCTCTCTATTTTATTTCTTAAATCTTTTACTAGCTGGTAGGGTTGCAAAACGTATGATCTAATCTGATGGCCCCAACCAATATCAGTTTTTGAAGTTAATTTTTTTTGATTTTCTTCATCTTTTCTTTGTATTTCGTGTTCATACAATCTTGCTTTTAACATTTTAAAACAAGTTTCTTTATTTTTATGTTGTGATCTTTCGTTTTGACACTGTACAACAATTTTTGTAGGCAAATGAGTTATTCTTACTGCACTGTCTGTGGTATTAACGTGCTGCCCACCTGCTCCACTAGATCTGTATGTGTCAATTCTTATATCTTTTTCATCAATTTTTATATTTATATCGTCCTCTACGGCAGGGTAAACCCATACACTTGCGAAACTAGTGTGCCTTCGAGCACCACTATCAAACGGTGATATACGAACTAACCTATGAACTCCGGACTCTGATTTCATTAGCCCATATAAATAATCTCCTTTAACTTTAACAGTTGAAGATTTTATCCCTGCTTCCTCTCCTTTATGCTCACTTATAATTTCATAATTAAATTTTTTTTTATCAAACCATTTCATGTACATTCTTCGTAGCATGTCAGCCCAATCTTGACTTTCTGTTCCGCCAGCTCCAGCATGAATTTCAAGATAAATATCGTAATCATCATTTTCACCTGATAAAAAACAATTTATTTCACTTTTTTTTATATCTTTTAAAATTTCCTCTATTTTTCGTTTGCAATCTTGAATTGTTTCTTCGTCTTTTTCTTCCGAGGCAAGTGAGTATAAATCTTTTATATTGTTTAAATCTTTTAGTGATTTTTTATAGGAATTTAAAATATCTTCAAAAATTTTTTTTTGCTTAACTGTTTTTTTTACAAGTTTCTTATCCTTCCAAAAATTTTCTTTTAAGGCAGTTAGCTCTAATTCCTTAAGTTTGACTTCAACCTTTTCGTTATCAAAGATACCCCCTTATATTTTTTAGAGATTTTTCAGTGATGTTTAATATAGATTCAAAATTTTCCATTAATAAAATTGTCTAAACATAACTGTTTTATCACGACCGCTAGTCAAAATTAAGTTATTATTTTCTATATTGTTAATATCTTTTAATTTTAGAGCTTCCGTAATCACATTTTTTTCACCTGCTGCTGACTTTAATCCTGTATCATAATTTAAAGATGTTAAATATATATTTTCAGGTATTTGAAATTCTTTAAAATCTTCTTTGTAAAGAGCATTTTCAACAAAATCTTTAAAGATAGGAAGTGCAGCTTTTGAGCCTGTTTCAAATTTGCCTAATGATTTTGGATTGTCGTAACCGATATAAACTCCAATTACTAAATTTGAAGAAAAACCAATAAACCATGCATCATAGTTATCATTGGTCGTTCCTGTTTTTCCTGCTATAGGAACATTTAAAGATCTTAATTTTTTTGCTGTTCCTCTTTCAACAGCACCTTGTAAGATTGAAGTCATTTGATAAGCTGTTTCTTCACTAATTACTCTTTCACTATTATTTTCAATTTTTGGAAGCTTTATCTCCTCATTTACAAATTTATCACAATCAATACATTTTCTGTTTTTTTGCTGAAAGATTGTTTCACCCCTTCTATCTTGTATTCTAGAAATTAATTTAGGGTTAATTTTTTTTCCTCCATTAACAAACGGTGCATAAGAAGATGTTAAATTTATTAACGTGGTCTCTGCGGCACCCAAGGAAACTGATAATAATTCGGGTATTTCATCATAAATATTTAATTTTTTTGATAAATTTAAAATTTCCTCTAATCCTAAAATTTTTGCTATTCTTACGGTCATTAAATTTCTTGAATACTCAATACCTTTTCTAAAAGTTGAAGGTCCATAAAATTTTTTTCCATAGTTTTCCGGTTTCCAATCCTTTAGCCCAACCCCTTGACTTTCAACAAACGGTGCATCAAGAATTATAGAATTTGGAGAAAAATCTTTTTCTAAAGCTGCTGCATACACGATTGGTTTAAATGCAGATCCAGGTTGTCTTTTGGCCTGGGTTACTCTATTAAATTCACTATTTTTAAAATTAAAACCGCCAACTAATGCAAAAACATTTCCTGTAAAGGGATCTAACACTACAATTCCACCATTAACTTTTGGGTATTGTTTTAGAAACCATGAGTTATTATTTTTTTTCACAAAAATAATATCCCCAATTTTATGAATATCTTGAGCTGATTTATTATTTGGAATAGACCATTTTATGTTGTTAAAAATTAAAACTCCTTTTATATTTTCTTTTTTTTTATCTATTATTTGAAATTTAATTTCATTGTTTTCAGTGGAGATGATTTCTGCTAAACGCCAGTTCAGTGTAGGGTCTAATTTATATTTAGAAATTGAATTTTTCCAATTTTTATTTTTTATTTTGTTGGTTATTGGACCTCTCCACCCTTGTCTTCGATCATAATCTTCTATTCCTTTTCTAAGTGATTTTAAAGCCTCAATTTGATAATTTATTTTTAATGGAGTGCTTATACTTAATCCTTGTGAATAAAGTTTTTCAAAACCATAAATGTTTTTTACTGTTCGTCTAACTTCTTCTGTGTAAGAGTTAGCTTCATTAACTATTTCAATTTTTCTTCTTTTAAGTTTTAATATTGACTGTTTAAATTCATTTAATTCTTTTTTTGATATAAATTTATTTTCTTCTAAATTATCAAGAACTAAATCTCTTCTAAATTTTGCAACTTCAGGATATTTGTAAGGATTATATTTACTAGGTGCTTTAGGTAATGCAGCTAACAAAGCTGCCTCAGAGTAATTTAGATTTTTAACTGATTTGTCAAAATACTCCAGGCTTGCTGCAGCAATACCGTATGTACCTTGCCCTAAATAAATTTGATTTAAGTAAAGTTCTAAAATTCTCTCTTTAGTATAAGCTCTTTCAATACGGAAAGCTAAAATTGCTTCCTTAATTTTTCTTTTTATTGAAACTTCATTTGAGAGTAGAAAATTTTTTGCTACTTGCTGTGTAATAGTTGAGGCACCTTCTAATCTTTTGTTTTGTGAAATATTTTTTATATTTTTTATTATTGCCCTTAGAATACCTTTGGCATCAATTCCAGGGTGACTAAAAAAATTTTTGTCCTCTGCTGAAAGAAAGGAATTTATAATTTTATCGGGTATAGACTCAAAAGGGACAAATAGTCTTTTTTCTATCGCATACTCAGCGATTAGTTTTTTGTCATTTGAATAAACTCTACTTGATATCGGTGGTTGATAATTTGTAAGCTTTTTGTAGTCGGGTAAACCTACTGAAAAGTACCACAAAGTTGAAAAAGTAAAAAATACTAAAATACCAAAAGATATAATTGCAAATTTTATAGAGAAATTGATTAATTTTATCATTAGATTTATATATATTAAAAATTTCGACTTTCTTTAGGCACAAAACAATTTAAATTGTGTATTTATTCACAAAATTGTATAAAATAATCATCATGATTAATTCAAAAATATCAAAATTTAAAAATTTAAAAGGAATTCTTATAATATGGAAAAAAATCTATACATTGATGCATCTCACCCTAATGAAACACGTATTGTTCTTAAATCAGAAAAATCAATTGAAGAATATGAGTTTGAAGACAAAAATAATTTAAACTTTAAGAACAATATTTATCTTGCAACTGTAAGCAGAGTTGAGCCCTCCCTTCAGGCTGCTTTTGTAAATTATGGAAGAGAGCGTCATGGTTTTCTTGCATTTAATGATATTCAATCTGACTACTATCAATTACCCTCTGAAGATAAAGAAAAGATAAGAATTGCTGAGGAGAAAATTAGAGAAGAGTTAAAAGATAAAATAACTGAAACCAACCAAGATAATTTACAATCAGAAAATAAAGATGAAAAAAATGATGAAAATGAAAATCATGCTGAAAAGGAAAATAAAAAGCAAGAATATAGGGATAAGGTTAAGTCTTCATTCGGTATAAAGAGATACAAAATACAGGAAGTTATTAAGCCAGGACAAGTAATTTTAATTCAAGTTATTAAAGAAGAGAGAGGTCAAAAAGGAGCTGCACTTACTACTTTTATTTCTTTGGCTGGCAAGTATATGGTTTTAATGCCAAACACACCGAAAGGTGGCGGAATCTCAAGAAAAATTTTTAATTCATCTGATCGTCAAACAATTAGAAATATTCTTAATAATATAGATATTCCAAAAAGTATGGGTGTAATTGTAAGGACAGCAGGGGCAAATAAAACAAAAAATGAAATAGAAAAAGATTTTCAAAACACATTAAAGACTTGGGAAGCTATAAAAAATAATGCCCTAGACTCTAACGCTCCTTCGCTCGTTTATGAAGAGGGAGATATTATCAAAAGAACTTTAAGAGATACATATGATAATGATACAAAAAATGTTTATATCGAAGGCAACGAAGCTTATCAAAAAGCAAAAAAATTTATGAAAGAATTAATGCCCAAGAATGTAAAAAATATAAAAAAATATAGAGGAAAAATTCCCCTTTTTCATGATGCTAGTATAGAAAAAGAGTTAAACAATATTTATGAACCGACTGTTAAACTTAAGTCTGGTGGTTATCTCGTCATAAACCCCACGGAAGCACTAGTCTCTATTGATATAAATTCTGGACAGTCTACAAAACAAATAAATATTGAAAAAACAGCTTTAAATACGAATTTAGAAGCTGCTGAAGAAATTGCTAATCAAATTAAATTAAGAGATTTATCCGGTCTTATTGTAGTTGACTTTATAGATATGATGAATTTTTACAATAGAAGACAAGTTGAAAAGAAAATGAGGGAAAGTATTAGGAAAGATAGAGCTCGGATACAAATTGGCAGGATAAGTAATTTTGGCCTTCTAGAAATGACAAGACAAAGGTTACGAGAAGGATCGATCAAGTGGGAAACACAATTATCACTTTCTTCTTTTTCACAAAAAATAATAAAAAAAATCCAATACTTGGCTTTCTCTGATAAAGTAAAGATAATTAATTCTTATGTACCTGAAAAAGTAAAAGTTTTTATCGAAACAAATTTAATAGATGAATTAAAGTATTTTCAAAAAAAATATTCTTTTGTGATTAATACATTTTCAAACGAAAAATTTATTATCCCTGAATATAAAATCGACCTACTAAATAAATCAAAAAAAATTATTAACACTGTTGAGAATATAAATTCAATTATAACTATAAATAAAAAAAATAATTTTAAACAATCAGAATCTAAAACTAAAACAACATTAAAGAGTAAAGATAAAGATAAGGTAAAAAAAATTAAAACAAAAAAAAAGATTAGAACTCTTTGGGTTAGAAGAAAAAAAATTAAATCAGCCCTTTAATTGGTGAGCTTGCTGATGCAAAATAATGTTTACTCATTCTTCCAGCTAAAAATGAATTTCTACCTGAAATAACTGCATCTTTAAAAGCTTTGGCCATCAAGGCTGGCTTTTTTGCATTGGCTATAGCGCTGTTAATCAAAACACCATCGCAACCTAGTTCCATTGCTATTGTTGCGTCAGAAGCTGTTCCAATTCCTGCGTCAACAATAACTGGAACTTTTGATTGTTTTATTATCAAAGAGATATTTATTTTATTTTGTATTCCTAAACCTGAACCAATTGGAGAGGCCAATGGCATAATAGCGGAAGCACCATTTTCTTCTAATTTTTTTGCTAATAACGGATCATCAGTACAATAAACCATAACCTTAAAACCTTCTTTAGCAAGTATCTTGGTAGTTTTAATTGTTTCTATCATATTTGGATAAAGGGTTTTTTTGTCACCTAAAACTTCAAGTTTAACTAATTTCCACCCACCCATCTCACGGGCTAATCTTAAAGTTCTCAAAGCTTCCGCAGAGTTAAAACAGCCTGCAGTGTTGGGTAAAAAGATTATTTTTTTTGGATTAAGGTAATCTGTTAAGATTGGTTTTTTTTTATCTAATATATTAACCCTTCTTACTGCCACTGTTACCATATCAGCTCCTGAGGCTTTAACTGCTTTTGCTGTTTCAGAAAAACTTTTATATTTTCCAGTGCCTACTATGAGTCTAGACTTAAGTATTTTCCCGGCCACTTTTAAAATATCTTTTTTCAATTTATCCTCCGCCAATAAAATGGACTATTTCTACTTTATCGTTATTTTTTAAAATTTTTTTCTTATAAAAAACTTTTGGCACAATTTCTCCATTTAGTTCAATTGCGATTTTTTTGTCAGTTAGTTTATATTTCTTTAAAAGATCAAATAATGAATACCTTAATTTAATTATTAACTTTTTTCCATTTAATTGTATTTTTGCCATAATTAAGTTATTCAATGTTTAGAAATTTATGAATAAAATTATAATTCTTAATGGCCCAAATCTCAACCTTTTAGGTGAAAGAGAAAAAAATCAATATGGAAGCTTTACTTTAAAAGAAATTAAAAAAAATTGTATTGATTATTCAAGTCGAAATAATATTAAATTAACTTTTTTTCAATCAAATATAGAAGGAGAACTAGTTGATAAAATTCAAATTTCTAGAAAAAATCAGAATGGATTAATTATTAATGCAGGGGGCTATACTCATACTTCAGTGGCCATCCATGATGCTTTAAAAGTATTAAAAATTCCAATTATTGAATTGCATATTAGCAACATTTATAATAGAGAAGAATTCAGACATAAATCTTTGATTAGCAAATTGGCTAAAGGAGTCATTTGTGGTTTTGGAGCAGACGGTTACATTATGTCTTTAAATGCTATGAATAAATTTTTGGAAAAATGAAAATCGACAAAAAATTAATAAAAGAACTTGTGGATAATCTTAAAGAATTTGAGCTAACTGAGCTAGAATATCAAGAAGGACAAACTAAAATAAAAGTTTCAAAAGCTTCTAAGGGAATAGATCAGGTTAAAACTAGCGCTGTAATCTCGCAGAACAAATCTGTGCTTAAATCCTCTAATGAGAGTGAGGGTGTGAGAGTTAAATCTCCAATCATAGGGACAGCTTACTTGGCGCCTGAGCCTGGGGCAAAAAAATTTGTAGAAATTGGAGATAAAATTAAAAAAGGACAAACAGTAATGATTGTTGAGGCTATGAAGACGATGAATCACGTTCCTTCAACTGCTGACGGTGAGGTAAAAAAAATTTTAATTGAAGATGGCCAGCCAGTTGAATTTGGTCAGACTTTAGTTCTTCTAAAATAAGCATAATAATGTTCAAAAAAGTATTAATAGCTAATAGAGGTGAAATAGCTGTTAGAGTTATTAGAGCCTGTAAAGAATGGGGCATAAAAACTGTTGCGGTACACTCAGATGTAGACTCTGACTCAATGCATGTTAGGCTTGCTGATGAGAGTGTTTGTATAGGTTCACACCAGCCACAAAATAGTTATTTAAATATTTCATCAATTATGTCTGCTGTTGACTTGACTGGGGCAGAAGCAATTCATCCAGGTTATGGATTTTTATCCGAAAATGCAAAATTTTCAGAAATTGTTAAAAAACATGGAATTAAATTTGTTGGTCCGAGTGCTGAAATTATATCAAAAATGGGAGATAAAATTGAAGCAAAACGAATTGCAAAAAAATATGGTCTACCGGTAATTGAAGGATCTGAAGGTGGTGTAAAAACTATATCTGAGGCAAAATCAATATGTAAAGAAATTGGGTATCCAGTTCTAATCAAAGCTGCGGGTGGAGGTGGCGGAAAAGGAATGAAAATAGTTGAGGAAGAAAGTAAATTAGAAAATCTATTCCTCACAGCAAAATCAGAGGCAAAGAAATTTTTTAACAATGATGAATTGTATATTGAAAAATATTTTAAACACCCCAGACACATAGAGGTTCAAATTATGTCTGGCAAAAATAAAACTGTTCATCTAGGTGAAAGAGATTGTTCTGTGCAAAGAAGACATCAAAAATTAATCGAAGAAACCCCAAGCCCAGTATTAACGGAACAGCAGAGAAAAGATCTTTTAGAAAAAACAGTAAAAATGGTTGAGCAAATTAACTATGAGGGAGCTGGGACAGTTGAATATATATATGAAAATGGGAAATTTTATTTTTTAGAAATGAATACCAGAGTTCAAGTTGAGCATCCGGTGACTGAAGTTCAAACAGGTATAGATATAGTTAAAGAACAACTTTGGATTGCTTTTACCGGTGATACAGCCTTAAAACAAAGCGATATTAATCCAAGAGGTCATACTATTGAATGCAGAATTAATGCGGAAAATCCTGCTTTAGATTTTCAACCTAGCCCGGGAACAATTACTGTTTGTCATCAACCATCTGGGTTCAGAACAAGAGTAGATGGTTCAGTTTTTCAAGGTTGTAAAATCACCCCCTACTACGATAGTTTAATTGCAAAAGTTATTTGCAAAGGTAGAAATAGAACTGAAGCAATTCAAAGAACGCTCAGATCACTTGATGAATTTGTATTAGAGGGAATAACTACAACAATCGATTTGCATAAAAAAATATTAAATCACAAAAAATTTATTAAGTCAGATTTTGATACTAATTGGCTTGGCAAAGAAAAATTTTATTAAACATTGCTGCAGTTTAAAAGTTGAAGGTCATAAATTGCGTGATCAAATGGAGTTAAACTTGGGTCTGAAGCAAAAGTCCAACCATTAAATATAAATACTTGCTCGTTCTGATTTTTTGTTAAATCCTTAACCTGCATATATGCAACACTGTCTAATATATTATTAACTTCTACCTTCCCACATTTTAAAATCTTAATTTCTAACGGACCAAATTTTTTAACTTCATTTAAATTAATAGTAAATTCAGATGATTTTGCTGTAATTTTATCCAGACCAATTAATATGGCTTTCGATGCTTCTAATTCTTTAATATTTTTTTTTTTTAAACTTTTGTTAGAAGAAATATTTTCTTTTTCTTCTTCTAGTTCTTCAAAGCTTGGTGATATTTCTTCTAGATTAATTAAAGGCGATGTTATTATCTGGTCCTCTGTTTTTAAAAGATTCAAAGGAAAAAAAAATAAAACAAAAATTAAAATAATTCTATTTCCAAGTCTCATATTTTTTCTTTATTTCGCTTTTTCTAATTCTGACAGGTTTAAAACTTTTAGATGTACCTGATTGATTCTCCAAATGTTTCTTTTGCCATGAATATTTAATATCTCTAGAGTTTGGAATTTTATCTACAGTATGGTGAATCCATAAATACCAGTCTGAAGTAATTTTAGTGGCTTCGATATTATTAGCGTAAATTACCCAACGCTCATTAGTTTTGCTTTGATAGTATTTATTTCCATAATCATCGCGACCAACAAATTTTCCAAAAAACAAAGTTTTTAAAAAAGTTCCAAAATTTTGCTTATGCCACCAAGTAAAAATAATTTTTAAGCTCATACTGTAATTTTAAAATCCACACAATTTCTAATTGTATTATTAAGTAATAGACACCTTATACAATTAATATATATCTTTACAAAGAGATTCCATAAATTATATGAAAAAATTTGTCGTTGAAACTTATTATACTTGCACATTTAAGACTGTGCACACCTTAAACAATTTAGATGATAAAGAATTATCTAAAATTGATCAAAGAACTGATGGTGATGTGGAAGTTATAGATGTAAAACTTAATAACCGAAAAACAAAAAAATTAGGCGGTAAAAAAGATAATAAGCCTGAAGATGTTAAATTAGAAAAAGGTTTATCAGAGAGTTTTTCTAATCAAATAAAAAAATCAAAGGAAAAAGAAGTTAATTCTGTAAATTTAAAAATAAAAAATAACGCGAGATTTAAAATGCCAGATAGACGTAAGGGATATATACAAAAAGCACAAATTGGTGATCATAAAGTTTATCTTCATACAGGTGAATATGATGATGGTAAGATTGGAGAAATATTTAATGATACAAATAAAGAGGGTGAGCTTGTTAAGGCAATGATGAACAATTTTGCTATAGCAATTTCTTTAGGGTTACAATACGGAGTTCCGCTTGAAGAATATGTAGATGCATTTATAGATACTAAGTTTGAACCATCTGGTAACGTAATTGGTAATGATAGAATATTAAGTGCCTCATCTATACTAGATTATGTTTTTAGAGAGCTTGCTATTTCCTACTTAGGAAAAGAAGAACTAGCTCACACACCATCTATAGCGAGCGCAAAAAGTGAAGACGTGGATAACGGAGATGATAAATTTCTCAAAATTGTTAAAAATATAACTTCTAAAGGATTTGTTAGAAGTAATTACGAAGAAAAATTAGTTGATTTATCAGATGTTAGAATTAATCTTAAAACAAAGAACTAATTTTTTTTAATATCTCTTTTTATGCTAAGTTCTTTCAATTGACTATCTTCTACCTCTGAAGGAGCTCTCATCATTAAATCTTGAGCATTTTGGTTCATTGGAAATAAAGTTACTTCTCTTATATTTTCTTTTTCAGCAAGAAGCATAACAATTCTGTCTATACCAGGGGCTATACCTCCATGTGGAGGAGCTCCGTAACTTAATGCATTTATCATTCCGCTAAATTTTTCATTTACTTGCTTCTCACTATATCCTGCTACAGAAAATAATTTATACATCAATTCCGGTAAATGATTTCTAATTGCACCAGAAGATAGCTCCACTCCATTGCAAACAATATCATATTGGAATGCTTTAATTTCTAGTGGTTTATCAAAATTTAATTCTTCAATTTTGCCTTGTGGCATTGAAAATGGGTTATGACTAAATATAATTTTTTTAGAATTATCGTCATACTCATACATTGGATAATCAACAATCCAGCAAAAGGCGTATTTCTTTTTGTCGATAATATCTAAATCTTTTGCAATCTTGTCTCTTGCTAAGGATAAGATTTTTTCTATTTCTTTTTCTTTTCCGCACGCAAGAAAAATACTATCACCTATTTCAGCGTTACAATTTTTCATTATCTCTTTAAGGGAGTCTTCACTAAAAAATTTTCCGATTGGTCCTTTGCCCTTTATATCTCCATCTCTCTCTAACGTAAAATATGCTAAACCAGAAGCACCCTGTTCTTTTGCCCATTTATCTATATTATCAAAAAAACTTCTAGGTTTATCTTTAGTGTTTTTAGTAATTATCGCTCTTACAATAGAGCCATTTTTTACTAGTTTTTTAAATATATCAAACTTAACATCTTCTCTTTTAAACAATTCAGTAAGTTCCTGAATAATTAATGGATTTCTTAAATCTGGTTTATCAGTTCCATATTTTTTCATTGATTCTTGATAGGGAATTCTTGGAAATTTTTCATACAATATTTTTTTTGATGAAAAATTTTTAAATAAATTTACAATCAATTTTTCTACAACATTAAAAATATTTTCTTGTTCAACAAAAGACATTTCTAAATCTAATTGATAAAATTCACCTGGGCTTCTGTCAGCTCTAGCATCTTCATCTCTAAAACACGGTGCAATCTGAAAATATTTATCAAAACCTGAAACCATAATTAACTGTTTAAATTGTTGTGGAGCTTGAGGTAAAGCATAAAATTTTCCTGGATTTAATCTACTTGGAACCAGAAAATCTCTTGCCCCTTCAGGGCTTGAAGAGGTTAAAATTGGAGTTTGATATTCAAGAAAACCTAATTTTAACATTTCTGATCTTATAAAAGAAATTACTTTTGATCTTAAGATTATATTTTTGTGCATTTCTTCTCTTCTTAAATCTAAAAATCTATATTTTAATCTTATCTCTTCAGGATATTCTTGTTCACCAAAAACAGGTATGGGTAATTCTTTTGCGTTAGATAAAACTTCTACTGAGGCTACTAAAACTTCAATTTTGCCTGTTTTTAAAACTAAATTTTCAGTTCCACTTGATCTTTTAACAACCTTTCCAATAATTTTAAGTACAGACTCAGGTTTTGATTTTTCTAAAATTGGAAAAAAAGTGTTATTGTTCTCAATCACACACTGTGTAATTCCATAATGATCTCTTAAATCTATAAATAATAAATTTCCATGGTCCCTCTTTCTGTGTAACCAACCAGAGAGAGTAACATCTTTGTTGATTTCTTTTTCACTAAGTTCTGAACAATTATGAGTTCTATATTTATTCATTGGTTTAATGCTTTTTTTATTAGATTAATATTGATTGATTTTCCAGTAGATAAAGATAATTCGTCAACATCTTTAAGAAATTTGAACATTTTTTCATAAGACCTCTCCACATTATTAATGATAAAGTCTGATAACTTTGGATTTAAACTTATTTGTTTATCTGAAAGTGTTTTTGAAATAATTACTCTTAATAGATCATCGGTTGGAAGCTCGATACCAATAAATAAAAAACTTCTTATTCTTGATTTGAGGTCCTCTAAATAAAAACTTAAATTTTTTATTGAAGGAGTTGAATTAATTAATATATAATTTTCTAATTGTTTAGATTGATTTAAAATTGAATAAAGTAATTTTTCATTAATATTATTATTATAGCCATCAATAATCAAACAGTCTAAATTGTTTAATTCTTCTATTATTTCATTCTTGATATTTTTTGCTTCAATTAATTTTATTCTATCTATTTTTTTTTCTAATATTTTTGCTAAGTGTGTTTTTCCTGATCCCTTGGAACCAAAAATATTTAACCATTTTCCGGGCCAATTTGGCCAACACTCTACTAATTTATATGCAGAAAAATTATTGCTTGATACAAAAAAATCTTGTTCGTAATATTTTTTTGAAAATGGGAATTTAAATGTAAGTTGATCCATTTTTTATAATGTTTTAATAACCCATCGATTATTAATTAATTGTAAATTTATATTTTCTTTTTTTAAATCATTAATTAATTTATCTAATTTTCCTAAATACTTAATTCTTAGATTCATGTAATCTTTGTTAAATTCTTGGACATAAATATTTTCAATTGAGTCTATTTTTTTTATTCTAATATTTAATTCGACTAAATTGCTTTTTTTATTAAGATTCAATTTTGTATTTAAAAATGAAGGTGTTCTGATATCAATTAGATTATTAGATTTAATCAAATTAATAAGTTCTTTTTTTGCTTCAATAATTACTGTTTCATAAAATTTTTTATCATTTGTTTCTAAATTTTTTAAATATAGATTTTTTGATATTTTTTTTCCTTGTATAATTGTTTTAATATATATTTTTTTATTACTGGTTTTATTTTCTTCAATTAAAATTAAAGCTAAATTTTTATTCGAATACTCACGAAATAATTCAATTAAATTTAAATTTATTAAACTATTTTTGTTATCAATTATATTTTTTATAATTTCAATATTTTCTAAGGGAAGAACAAATTCAACTAAATCATCATTATAAATTTTATTCCAATTTTCATAAAAGAAATTATTATTGAATATATAAATTTCATTTTCATTTATTAGAACAGGTAATATATATAATTCCCTGTCGTTAATCTTAGAGTATAAAATTCCTCTTTTGTAAAATAAATCATGTATTTTATCTTTATCAAATGAAATATTGAAATTTACTAGCTCTAAATTACTTTTCTCAGCTGGTATATTTGTTATCTGATAATATTTTACCAATTGTTTAATTGAAGAAAAATTCAAATCTGATAATTTATCACTATCTTCCTTTAATAGGATTTTAGATATTAATTGATTAAATCCCTTTTTTATAGCTTTATCAGACAGAGTTTTAATTGTTATTTTATCATTTTTTTCTAATTGAATATTATTAACATTAAACGTTTCATTTTTTGAAAAAAGAGTTTCAGTTTTAAAAAAAACAATTAAAATAAGTATAAGTTTGTGAACTTTCATAAAAATTAATTATCAATTTATAAATGAAAATAAATGAAAATAGTTATAAAAAAAGCGGTGTTAACATCTCGTTAGCTAATAAGTTAGTAAAACATATATCTAAACTAACTAAAAAGGAGGTCAAAAAAACCAGCGGTTCCTCTAAAAAAGATATAATAGGTGGTTTTGGTTCTCTATTTGATATTAGCAATATTAAAATTAAAGACCCTGTAATAGTTTCTTGTACTGATGGAGTGGGAACTAAAATTGATTTAGCTATTAAATATAAAAAATTTGATACTATTGGAATAGACTTAGTTGCTATGTGTGTCAATGATTTGATAGTTCAAGGAGCAAAGCCATTATTTTTTTTAGATTATATTGCAGTAGGTAAACTAAATTTAATTAAAACAAAAAAAATTTTAAAAGGTATTTTTAAAGGATGTAAAATATCTAACTGTAAATTAATTGGCGGTGAAACAGCAGAGATGCCAGGAATTTATTCAAAAAACAAATTTGATTTAGCTGGCTTTAGCGTGGGAATAGTTTCTAAAAAAAAAATTCTAGATAAAAGTAGAGTAAAAAATAATGATATTATTTTAGCTATACCGTCAAACGGAATACACTCTAATGGTTTTTCATTGGTAAGGTCAATTTTAAAAAAAAATAAATTACCGACTAGTTTAAGAACAGAAATTTTAAAGCCTACTAAAATTTATACTAAAGAAATTTTAAAGTTAACAGATAAGAATCTTATTAATGCTGCGGCTCATATTACGGGTGGTGGTTTAATTGAAAATATAATGAGATCAATTCCAAAAAATTTAGCTATAAATATTGATCTTTCAAAAATTAGAACTACAAAAATTTTCAAATGGTTAAAAAGTAAAAAAATTTCTGATCAAGAAATGTTGAAAACTTTTAATTGTGGCATTGGTTTTTGTATAATCATTAACAAAAAAAATATTCAGAAAATTAAAAAGGTATTCCCTAAATATTACACTCCTTATGAAATAGGTTATGTTTCCAAAAAAAAATTAAAAATAAATTTATCAAACTCTTTAAAATGGTAAAAAAAAAAACCTGTGTTTTTATATCAGGACAAGGTTCAAATCTTAAAAATCTTATAATAAGATCAAGGGATAAAAATTTTCCAATTAAAATAAGTTTAATAATTAGTAATAACGAAAAAGCGCATGGTGTTAATTACGCTAAAAAATATAAAATACCTTATATTTACATCAATACAAAATTAAGATTTTACGAAAGTAAAATTTTACAAAACTTAAAAAGATATAAAATTACTTTTATTTGCCTTGCTGGTTATATGAAAATTATTTCAAAAAATTTAATAAATATTTATCAAAGAAAAATTATTAACATCCACCCTTCTCTATTACCAAAATTTAAAGGTTTAAACACTTTTTCTAGAATGATTGAAAGTAATGAAGTCAAAGCAGGCTGTACTGTTCATTATGTTGAGGAAAAATTGGATAGCGGCGGCAAAATTGTACAAAAGACTTTTTTTATCGCTACAAAAGATAATGAAAAAGATTTAAAAACTAAAACTCAAAGACTTGAATATAAAGCCTTTCCTGAAGCTGTTATAAAAGTTTTTAGATATTCCTAATTTTTGAAAAAGAACTCAATCTCTTTTTTCGCATTATCTACAGAATCCGAACCATGGACAGAATTTTTATCTATCGAAATCCCATACAACCTTCTAATAGTATTTTCTTTTGCATCTTTAGGGTTAGTTGCACCCATTAATTTTCTATTTGCAAAAACGGCGTCATTGCCCTCTAAAATCATTACCATTATAGGTCCTGATGAGAGATAAGTACATAAATCGTTGTAAAAAGGTTTGGATTGATGAACTTTATAAAATTCTGCAGCCTCATCCTTAGTAATATGTATTTTCTTACTTTCCTTAATGTTCAGATTATTTTTTATGAAAATATTTTTTATTTCTTCAACTAAATTTCTCTCGACCGCATCAGGTTTTATTATTGATAAAGTTTGTTCTTTATTGCTCATAATTTTCCTCTATTAATTGGTTTAATAGTCTAACTCCAAATCCAGTTGCACCCCCTGAGTTTAAAGCACCTCCATATTTTGAAAAAGCCATGCCAGCAATGTCTAGGTGAGCCCAGGGAGTATTATTTAAAATGAATCTTTGTAAAAATTGAGCTGCTGTTGTTGAGCCCGCACCTCCCACATAATTTATATTTTGCATGTCTGCATTTTTAGAATTCATTAGTTTATCGTAATTTTTATGCAGAGGCATTCTCCAAAGTTTCTCTTCGATATTCTCACCAGCATTTAAAATTTGTTTAGACAACTTATCGTCATTTGAAAAAAGACCAGCATATTCAGAACCTAAACAAACTATTATTGCTCCAGTAAGCGTAGCTAAATCAATTATAAATCTTGGTTTAAATTTTTTTTCTGTAAAAGTTAAAGCGTCGGCTAAAACTAATCTACCCTCGGCATCAGTGTTTAATACTTCTATGGTTTTTCCGCTATAGGATCTTACAATATCCCCTGGCCTTTGAGCTGCACCACTTACCATATTTTCTACTAGCCCTACAACTCCAACTGCATTAATTTTTGCTTTTCTTAATGCTAAACATTTCATTAAACCAACTACCGCAGCTGACCCGGCCATATCGTATGTCATATCTTCCATAAATCTAGCAGGTTTCAGAGAATAACCACCGGTATCAAAAGTAACTCCCTTTCCAACAAACGCTAATGGTTTAGAATTTTTTTTTGCCCCGTTCCATTCCATTGTGACAAGGTATGATCCTCTATTACTACCCATGCCAACTCCGAGTAAAGCATTCATACCTAGTTTTTTTAGTTTTTTTTTATCATATATATTTATTTTTAAACCATCTTTACTAAGAGAATTTAGTCTTTTAGCATATTCATCTGGGTGTAAAATATTTCCTGGTTCAGACACTAAGTCTCTTGCATAAAAAGTGCCCTTCTCAACAGCTTGGAATTTTATTTGATTTTGAATTGAAGGTTTATTTTTTTTTCCAAAAACATTAATAGAAATAATTCTTGAGTCTTTTTTTGATTTATATTTTTTAAACTCGTATGATTTTAATTTTAAGCCATGCAGAAAATGTCCTATAAAATTATTATACTTTCCTGTTACACTATCAGCGTTTAAAAAGTATTCAGTATTTTTTCCATAATTTAAACGTCCATACAATTCTGCACCTAAATTTTCTATATCTGAAATTTTTAAATTATT
>Ga0115567_10001195_pt1 | contig 26045 bp, 26 predicted proteins | sample COGITO_mtgs_1204_2_FD_88679 | JGI IMG/M metagenome (GOLD analysis project Ga0115567, IMG submission 88679) | Pelagic marine microbial communities from North Sea - COGITO_mtgs_120412 | ecosystem: Environmental > Aquatic > Marine > Epipelagic | place: Germany:Helgoland, sampling site Kabeltonne... | reverse complement strand
TTTTTAATATGTGGTAAACCTAGGACTTCAGAAAAAAGCATGAGCAAAGATAAAATTAATCTGCACTTTTATATCTTCAGAAAAATTTATATTTGTGATATAAACATTGACTATGAAAACACTAGACGACTATAATTTTAAAGATAAAAAGGCATTAATTAGAGTAGATTTTAACGTACCCATTAATAAAGATGGTGAAGTTGATGATGCTACTAGAATTGAAGCTGCAAAACCAACAATAATTAAGATCCTTGAAGATGGAGGTAGCGTGATCTTAATGTCTCATATGGGAAGACCAAAAGCTCAAGAAGCTGAATTTTCTTTGGAACGTATTAAAGATAAAGTTTCTGAAGTTATTGGAGTAGAAGTGAAATTTGTTTCAGATTGTGTGGGAGAGGTAGCAGAAACAGCAGCCAAAAATCTTAAATCTGGAGAAGTTCTTTTATTAGAAAACCTTAGATTTCATAATGAAGAAACCGAAGGAAATGAAGCGTTTGCAAAGCAATTAGCAAAATTAGGAGATATTTATGTGAATGATGCTTTTGGAACTGCACATAGAGCGCACGCTTCTACAACTATTGTTGCTAAATATTTTGATGATAAATGCTTTGGATATCTATTACAAAAAGAGATTGAAAGCTTGAACAAAGTATTGAAATCTGCTGAAAAACCTGTAACTGCTATTCTTGGTGGAGCTAAGGTTTCTTCAAAAATTACTGTTATTGAGAATATTCTTGATAAAGTAGATCACCTCATTATTGGTGGTGGTATGGCTTTTACTTTTGTGAAAGCTCAAGGTGGAAATGTAGGAGATTCTTTAGTAGAAGATGATAAATTAGAATTGGCTTTAGATATTCTAAAATTGGCTAAAGAAAAAGGAGTTGAAATACATATACCTGTAGATTCTGTAATTGCAGATAGCTTTTCTGAAACTGCCAAAACAGATGTAAAGCCTACTAAAGCTATTCCTGATGGCTGGATGGGGTTAGATGCTGGTCCAGAAACTATTAAAAATTTCTCTGAGGTTATTCTAAAATCTAAAACAATACTTTGGAATGGTCCTGTTGGAGTTTTTGAAATGGATGCGTTTGCAAACGGAACTATTCAAATTGGAAAAGCAATTGGAGAAGCAACTAAAAATGGAGCATTTTCACTAGTGGGTGGAGGAGATTCTGTTTCAGCTGTTAAAAAATTCAATCTTGAAAATGACATGAGCTACGTTTCTACGGGTGGTGGCGCGATGTTGGAGATGTTGGAAGGAAAATCATTACCTGGAATAGATGCTATTTTAAATAAGTAGGCACGAAAAATGATGAAAGTTCGTTTTTGTTTAATAATGTTATGATTATGAAAAAAACACTCTCACTTTTAATGATGTTGGCTTTTTTTGGAGGATGGGCACAAACTCCAAAGAATACTCAGCAACCTAAGACACAAGCAAAAAAAGCTAATTTTAGAGTTCAAGTATTCAAAAAGACAGACACTAGTGATATAAAGATATTAAATCCGGATGCTGAATTTAAGAACAGACTACCTATTGGTGCTAAAATCAATAAGGCAGACCTGGTAAATCTTAAAGATCTTCCAAAAGCTGCAGTTATAGATTCTGTTTGGAAATCTGAACTATTAAATTCAGATCTGTTCGAAAATATGCAACGCGAAATCCAGAAGCAGGATTATTCAGATGTAGTGTATAAAGATCTTCCAACAGATACGCTAAAGGCTAGATTGGCAAAATTAAATGCCAGAACACCTTTTAACGTAGAATACAATCCAATTCTGGAAAGTGTCATCAAATCGTACTTAAAAAGAAATAAGAAGTCTATGGAGCGTCTAATGGCGTTAAGTACTTATTATTTCCCAATGTTCGAGCAACAATTGGATAGGTTTGATGTTCCTTTAGAGATAAAATATTTGGCTATTGTAGAATCTGCTTTAAATCCGAAAGCAAAATCTCATATGGGTGCTACCGGATTGTGGCAATTTATGTTTACTACAGGGAAAATGCACGGTTTAGATGTAAGTTCTTATGTAGATGAGCGTATGGATCCAATCATGGCTACAGAAGCGGCAGTAAAATATTTAGCAAGCCTTTATAAAACTTTTGGAGACTGGGATTTAGTTTTAGCTTCTTATAATTCTGGTCCGGGAAATGTTTCCAAGGCTATTAGAAGAAGCGGTGGTTCTACCAATTATTGGAAACTAAGACCTTATCTTCCACGTGAAACAGCTGGATACGTACCTGCATTCTTAGCGACTATGTATCTTTTTGAATATTCAAAAGAGCATGATTTTCAGCCAAGCAATCCAGATGTGGCTTTTTTCGAAACCGATACACTTCATGTAAAGCAATTGCTTACGTTCGATCAAATCTCCAATGTTACGGGCGTAGATCAAGAAATGCTTGCATTTTTAAATCCAAGTTATAAGCTTAATATCATTCCTTATGTGGAAGATGAAAAATACGCTTTAAGATTGCCAAGAGCTAGTGTAGGAGTTTTTGTAAATAACGAAGATGCTATCTATAACTTTGCAAAAACTGAAATTACAGAAGCTAAAAAGGAACTTCCAAGATTTGTAGAGGCAGAAGATAAAGTAAGATACAGGGTGAAAAGTGGAGACTACTTAGGCAAGATTGCTCAAAAATATGGAGTTGCAATAAGTAGTATAAAAAGTTGGAATAGCATTAGAGGTAATAATTTAAAAGTAGGTCAATATCTTACCATTTACCCTAGAAAATCTGTTTCAAATACTAGTAGTAAACAACAGGTTGCACAACAATCTTCTACCCCAAAATCTTATACGGTAAAGAATGGAGATTCTCTTTGGAGCATTTCAAATAAGTTTCCGGGGGTTTCGGTACAAAATTTGAGGGCTTGGAATAGTATAACCAGTACAAATCTAAAACCCGGAATGGTGCTAAAGCTTTCTAAAGGCTAATGCTGTTTTACAAATCACACTCTATGAAGAATATTCTATTTCTTTCTATTTTTTTAATTGCCCTTTTAACGGGTTGTAATTCTGAAAAGAAGGACAAAATTATTGTTACAGATTCCTCAGGGAATATTAATAACATTTCAGTAGTTATTAATAATGAATTATGGGAAGGTGCTGTTGGAGAAGCTTTACGTAATACACTTGCTTCGCCAGTAGATGGGTTACCTCAAGAAGAACCTCTTTTCTCTTTAAACCAAATGCCTCCCCAATCTTTTGAAGGATTTGTTAGACAGAATAGATTGTTTGTGAAAGTAGATAGTGGTAAAGCTGCAGGATTTAAAGTATTTAAAGATCCTTATGCGCATCCTCAAATGGGAGTGGTAATATCTGGACAGAATTCTCAAGAAATTGTAGACCAAATAACAGAGAATTCTGATGCTTTAATTAAAATGTTGAAAGCTACAGAGATTAAAGAAAAACAACGCAGAATTAGAAAATCATTAAAAGATGACAATAAATTAGAAGAGCAATTTGGCATTTCTATGAAGTTTCCATCTGCGTACAGATATGCAATAGAAGACGATAACTTCTTTTGGATAAGAAAAGACATTCCTAAAGGAAATATGGAGATCATGGTGTATGAAGTTCCATTAAACACAATAGATAGAGACACCAATGTTGTTGGAGAGATTATAAAAATGAGAGATTCTATTGGAAAATCTCGTATTCCAGGCCGTTTAGAAGGTAGTTATATGATTACTGAAGAAGCATACGCTCCATATCTTTTTAATTCTGAAATAGATGGAAAGTTTGCTTATGAAACCAAAGGAACTTGGGAAGTTAAAAATGCTTTTATGGCTGGACCTTTTATTAACTATGCGGTAAGAGATACTGCTAATAATAGATATATAATCTTAGAAGGATTTGCCTTCTCTCCGGCATCAGCCAAAAGAGATAACATGTTTGAGTTGGAAGCGATATTAAAATCAACTAAAATCAAATAAGAATACTACCAATAAAAAAAGCCCAATGTAAATTGGGCTTTTTTTGTTTATTTAGATATAAAAGTTGAATTATTTGTTTTCTCCAGATACCTTGTTATTATCTTCAGTAGTATGAGATTTTGGAGTATCATCATCTTTCGATGCATCTTTAAATTCTTTTATACCACTTCCTAATCCTCTCATCAATTCAGGTATCTTACGACCTCCAAATAAAAGCAATACCACGATCACGATTAATATGATTTGAGGTGCTCCTATGACCAAAGGTAAAAATAGTGCGTTCATAATTAAAAAATTTTGTTGTTACAAACTTAGTAAGAAAACATTAATATAAACGTTTACAACATATAAAATAGTATAAATTTAACTTTATGCTATCTTTGTAATTGCAGTGTCTACTATGAAAGAGTCAAATAAAAATAAAAAGAAATTTGCAAAGAAATTGCTGCATAAATACCGTTTGGTAGTTCTTAACGAAGATACCTTTGAAGAAAGGCTTTCTTTTAAACTTACCAAGCTAAATGTATTTGTTGCAGTAACACTAAGTGTAATCATTTTAATTGCCGGAACTACCTTCTTAATTGCGTTTACAGGATTGAGAGAATATATTCCTGGATACTCCTCTGCAGCTTTGAAAAAAAAGGCGACAGAGTTGGCTTTTAAAACAGATTCTCTTCAAACAGCATTAGTGTTGAATAACCAATATTATGCATCTATTAGGAAAGTATTAAGCGGAGACTTAGAACCAGCAAGCTTAAATAAAGATTCACTTCCTAAAACTATTACGAGCGATCCTGTTATGTTAGATCTAAGTCCTTCTAAAGCAGATTCCTTGTTAAGAGATGAAGTAGCACAAGAAGATAAATACAATGTTTTAGAGTCTGCAGGATCTGCTATGAATTTTGCTTTGTTCCCACCGGTTAAGGGTCCTATTTCAGAAAAATATAAGCTTAAAAGCAAGCATTACGCAGTAGATGTGGTAGTAGCTAAGAATGCTCCGGTAAAAGCAGTAGCAGATGGACGAGTAATCTTTGCTGAATGGAGTGCCGGTACCGGATATGTGATTATTGTTGATCATGATTTTGGACTGACTTCGGTTTATAAACACAATTCTTCCCTTACCAAAGAGCAAGGAGATTTTGTTCGTGCCGGGGAAGTAATAGCAACTGCAGGTTCTACAGGTGAGTTAACTACCGGTCCGCATTTGCACTTTGAACTTTGGAAAGAAGGAAATCCTGTAAACCCTACAGATTATATCGATTTTGATTAAAACTATATGTCTATAAAATCATTCTCCGCAAAAATTTTTGCGAATTACATCAGAAAAAAAATTGATAAATGGGCTTCTAATCCGCTAGAAGCGCAAGAAAATGTTTTTAAAGATCTTATAAATAAAGCCGCTAATACCAAATTTGGAAAAGATCATGACTTTAGTAGCATAAAAACTTATCAAGATTTTGCGGAAAAAGTTCCTGTAAGAGATTATGAAGAATTGCGATTTTATGTAGATAAAATGGTTGCTGGAGAAGAAGATATTCTATGGCCGGGAAAACCGCTTTATTATGCAAAAACATCTGGTACTACGAGTGGTGCTAAATATATTCCGCTTACCAAAGAATCTATGCCTACGCATATTAATGCCGCTAGAAATGCTATTTTATGTTATATAGCAGAAACCGGAAACACAAAGTTTGTAGATGGTAAAATGATCTTTCTGCAAGGAAGTCCAGAATTACATGATAAGAATGGCGTAAAACTCGGGAGGCTTTCAGGAATTGTAGCTCATTATGTTCCGGCATATCTTCAGAAGAATAGAATGCCAACTTTAAAAACCAATTGCATAGAAGATTGGGAGAAAAAAGTGGATGCTATTGTAGAAGAAACCAAAGGAGAAGATATGACCGTAATTAGCGGAATTCCTTCTTGGGTTCAGATGTATTTTGAAAGGCTTCAGCAAAAAACAGGACAGAAGATAGGAGACCTTTTTAAAAATTTCAACTTATTTATTTACGGTGGTGTTAATTATGAACCGTATCGCGCAAAATTTGAAAACCTCATTGGTAGAAAAGTAGATAGTATCGAGCTTTATCCAGCTTCAGAAGGATTCTTTGCCTTTCAGGATCAACAAAATGACAAAGGAATGTTGCTTCAGCTCGACTCAGGTATCTTTTACGAGTTTATTAAAGCCGATGAGTTTTTTGACGAGAAACCAAAAAGACTTACGCTTGCAGAGGTTGAGGTTGGTGTAAATTACGTAATGATAGTTTCTACCACAGCAGGACTTTGGGCTTATAATTTGGGAGATACCATTCAGTTTACTTCGCTTAAACCATTTAAAGTGATAGTCTCTGGAAGGATCAAGCACTTTATTTCCGCATTTGGAGAACACGTTATTGCCAAAGAGGTGGAGCGTGCTATGCAAGCAGCTACAGAGGCTTCAGGGGCAAGAATAACCGAATTTACCGTGGCTCCTCAAATTACTCCGGAAGGGGAACAATTACCATATCATGAATGGTTTGTAGAGTTTGAAAAAGAACCTTCAGACATGAAGAATTTCATTGAAATTCTGGATAAGACACTACAAGAACAAAATTCTTATTATTTTGATCTGAAAGTTGGTAACATCCTTCAAACTTTAAAAATTACTAAAATGCCGGAAAACGGATTTCAGAATTATATGAAATCTATTGGAAAACTAGGCGGACAAAACAAATTACCAAGATTATCTAACGATAGAAATATAGCTGATAAACTGGAACAAATATTAAAATCAAGTACAAGCATATGATCAACTTAAAACAATTAGGCCGTACCCGCGCGCAAGAAAGCACTCATGCTATTGAGAGAATGTATATTACCATGAGACACTTGTTCAACAGGGGTTTTTACAAACCAATGGGAGTTTCTGGAGAAACTTTGAGAGAATCTCTACTTACGCTGCGCCCGGAGATTTACGGAACTATTGCCGATGAAAAAGTTGAATTAGACGGACTTTTATATGTTATAGATAGACTTCCTAAAGGAATTGAAGAGTGTAGATTTATTAATCTTACCAGTGATGAAGGGTATGCAAACTCTCATTTTAAGCCTATAGTTCCTCCAAAAAGAAGAAGAAATTGCTATAGAATTGATGAGGAGCAAATGAATATTGAGATCACTCGTGGAAGATCTGAGATCTATGATATTCTAACCCACCTTACCTTTCTTTTTGTAGAATCTCATAAAATCATGAGACGAGTAATTATTGATGAAGAAGGAAGTGTAACCAGAGATTGGAAAAAACTGGAAGCTGCTGTTCAAAAACCTCAATTAGATCAGATAGAGAGAGAAATTGCGCTTACGCATACCTCCAATATTCTGGGAAGAACTTTCAAAGAAGTAACTACATTATATCCAAAATTCATGTTGCCGGAAAATGAAGAACGTTTTCTTCATATTATTTACTGGTTAGGGAAGCTGGCTATAGATGAAACCATCAATAATAATAAACGTATTGTAACTTTTAGTCCTGTTCTAAGAGAGCGTTTAGGGCATCACATTCATGGAGAAATCTGGGCAGATGGCATAAAGAAGCATTTATTAGAAAATAACTTGATGCATAGGCCAATTCATATTATTAGTGCTAATATGCACAGTGTGATGAATACCATTTTTACTCCTGAAGCTTTAGAAGAAGAGCTGAAAGAAAAAGGAGCCATGGAGCTTTATGAAAATTTAAGCGACAGTGGTAATGGGCAGTTACGCGGTAAAGTGATGAAGGTTGCTTTAGAAAACGGCATGAAATTTTTAGAAGATACCAGCGGAACTAATATTGATGTTCAAGTTTTTGATACTGCTAAGCTAAAAAAGGGTTTTAGAAATCCGGATTTTGTTGGTAAGATTGAAGATGAAAAACCTGTAATTGTCGTGATGGATTATGCCTTTGGAGAGCAGGCTTATGAAACTATGGATGAGCTTTTAAAGCCTTATAATTTTGAAGAAAATGAAATTCATATGAATGTGGGTTCTATTTCTATTATGGGGAAAGCCGGAATTTTAGATGGAGGAAAAGGAGATATCATGATCCCTTCTGCGCATTTGTTTGAAGGGACTGCAGATAACTATCCATTTGTGAACGAGCTTAAAAAGTCTAATTTAGAAGGAAACGGAATTAAGATCGTAGATGGTTCTATGATCACTGTTTTAGGAACATCGCTTCAAAATAAAGATATCTTAAAGTTCTTCCAAGAGTCTACTTGGAATGTAGTGGGGCTAGAAATGGAAGGGGTTCATTACCAAAAAGCAATTCAGGCAGCCTCTAAATTAAGAGGAAGTATAAGTGAAGATGTTAAGGTAAGATATGCATATTACGCATCAGATAACCCTTTAGAAACTGGGAGTACATTAGCTTCCGGAGGATTAGGAACCACAGGTGTAAAACCAACGTATTTGATCACAGAGAAGATCTTAGAACAAATATTCAATTCATAAATTCAATTTATGACCTTTAAAGAAACACCGCTTAAAGATTGCTTTTTGTTCACTCCGGATATGTTTCCGGACCATCGAGGAATTTTTTCTGAGAGCTTTCATAAAAAGAAATTTAAAGAGGCTACCGGTTTAGATATAGACTTTGTTCAAGACAATCAATCTGTTTCCAAAAAAGGAGTGCTAAGAGGACTTCATTTTCAGGAAGGAGGTCATGCGCAGGCAAAACTGGTGAGAGTTATTTATGGAGAAGTGTTAGATGTGGTGGTAGATCTTAGACCAGATTCTCCAACTTTTAAATCGCATTTTTCGGTGATCTTAAATGATAAAAATCAACATCAGCTTTTTATTCCACAAGGTTTTGCTCACGGTTTTGTAACGCTTTCAGAAACATCGGTATTCTTATATAAATGCGATAGATTTTACTCTCCAGGATCGGAATCTGGGATCATATTTAACGATAAAGACTTAGCAATAGACTGGAAATTTCCGGAAAAGGAGATGATCCTTTCAGAAAAAGATACTAAGCTACCTACACTTAAAGAGTTATTTAAATGAAAACAGTTTTAGTAACCGGAGCTTCCGGACAGTTAGGAAAATGCCTTCAGAAATTAGCCGGAAATGAAGATGCTATAGATTGGCTTTTTATGGATTCTTCTGAAATTGATATCACTTCCAATTGCGATATTCATGCTTGTTTCAATAGTAAACAGATAGATTTCTGTATCAACTGCGCGGCATACACCAATGTTGAAAAGGCTGAATCTGAGAAAGAAAAGGCGTTTTTAATTAATGCGGAAGCAGTTAAGAATTTGGCAACGATGTGCAAAGAAAAAAGAACCGTTCTTATTCATATCTCAACAGATTATGTATTTGATGGTAAAGCAGATCAACCCTATTCTGAAACAGATATTACAAATCCTTTAAATGTTTATGGTTCATCTAAATTGAAAGGCGAAGCATATATTCAGGATATTTTGCAAGAATATTTCATCTTTAGAACCTCGTGGTTATATTCTGAATTTGGACATAATTTCTTTAAGACCATTCTTAATAAAGCAGATGAGGGTGCACAATTTAATATCACTACTGCTCAAAAAGGAACACCCACCAATGCAAAAGATCTTGCTGAATTGATATTAAAGCTGATAAAGGAAGAAAATAACGATTTTGGATTATACCATTTCAGCAACAGTGGTGAAACAACTTGGTATGGTTTTGCCGAAGCTATTTTGAAATCATCAGGAAATATTGATAAGATTCAACTCAACAAGGATAATTCTTATAAGACTATTGCAGAAAGACCGGAATACAGTGTCTTAAGCAAAAATAAATTGGTTGAAAATTTAGGTTTCACTCCAAAACCATGGGAAGAATCGCTTAGAGAACTTTACAAGAGCCTTCAAAAAGCATAATTTTTTCCTTAATTTCAGCACATAATTCAAGCTACATGGCAAAGAAGATATTGATCACCGGTGCCGCCGGATTTTTAGGTTCGCATTTATCAGATAGATTTATAAAAGAGGGGTATCAAGTTATCGGGATGGATAATTTGATTACTGGAGATATGAAAAATATCGAACATCTTATAAATGAACCTAATTTTGAATTTGTTCATTATGATGTTACTAAATATGTGCACGTTCCCGGTAAATTAGATTATATCCTCCATTTTGCATCTCCTGCAAGCCCTATCGATTACCTGAAAATTCCTATTCAAACTTTAAAAGTTGGATCTATTGGTATTTTTCATCTTTTAGGATTGGCTAAAGAAAAGAATGCTCGATTGTTAATTGCATCTACATCTGAAGTTTATGGAGATCCTTTGGTACATCCACAAACTGAAGATTATTATGGAAACGTGAATTCTATAGGTCCCCGTGGAGTTTATGATGAAGCCAAGCGTTTTCAAGAATCTATGACCATGGCGTATCACCGTTTTCATGGCTTGGAAACCAGAATTGCAAGAATCTTTAATACTTATGGGCCTAGAATGAGATTAAATGATGGGCGAGTAATTCCTGCATTTATCGGTCAGGCTTTAAGAGGCGAAAATTTAACCGTTTTTGGAGAAGGGAATCAAACCCGTTCGTTTTGTTATGTAGACGATCAGGTAGAAGGCATCTATAGATTGCTGTTAAGCGATTATAGCGATCCGGTAAATATTGGTAATCCGGAAGAGATCACAATTAAAGATTTTGCTGAGGAGATCATTAAATTAACCAATACCGATCAAAAAATAATTTACCAAGAACTTCCGGAAGACGATCCTATGCAACGTCAGCCAGATATTACTAGAGCTAGAGAGATTTTAGGTTGGGAGCCAAAAGTTTCTAGAAGTGAAGGAATGAGAATCACGTACGATTATTTTAAGAGCCTTACACAAGAAGAACTTTTTAAGAGTGAGCACAAAGACTTTTCAAAACATATAAAGCGTTAAAACAGGCTGTAAATGAATAACTCTCCGTTGGTTTCTGTAATTATGCCCAGCTATAATTCTTCGGCATATATTGAAGAAGCTATAAAATCGGTGCAAAAGCAAACGTATAAGAATTGGGAGTTGTGGGTGATCGATGATTTTTCTGAAGATCATACCAAAGAGCGCGTAGAAAATCTAATGATCCTAGATCAACGTTTAAGATTAATTGTGAATGCAGAAAATTTAGGCGCTGGACTGAGCAGGAATAAAGGAATAGATGCTGCGAATGGTGCTTTTATAGCATTTTTAGATGCCGATGATATTTGGTTGCCTAAGAAGTTGCAGCTTCAAATAGATTTTATGCAACAGCATGATCTAGCCATGACCTTTGCAAGCTATCTCTTAATGGATGATAGCGGAAAGCAAACCGGAAAAATGGTAAAGGCACTTCCCAAACTTACCTATAAGAAATTGCTAACGTCTAATTACGTTGGAAACCTCACCGGAATCTATAATGTTGAAAAGCTGGGTAAAATATATGCGCCTTTATTTAGGAAGAGGCAAGATTGGGCACTTTGGATATCTATTCTCGAAAAGATTGGAGAAACTAAAGCTATTGATGAGGTTTTAGCCTCCTACAGAATCCGAAAAGATTCTATCTCTCAGAATAAATTTGCGTTGCTTAAATACAATTTTTTGATCTATTACAGGTTTTTAGACCAAGGACTTTTTAGAAGTCTGAATTCTATGAGAATTTTCTTGTGGGAACATTTCTTTGTAAAAAAGAAGCAAATAAAACCTTTAGATCATTGAGGTAAATTGCTTCAATTTTCCACTTTTGTTCCTTTTTAGAATGGTTTTTCTTTCAAAATCTACTTTTAGATCTTTACCTACAAAGGTTTCAATAGCGCTTAAAATCTTCTGAATTTGGGCGGGAGTAAACTCTTGATCGCTTACATATTCAATCTTAAATCTATCAATATCAGTCTGCACTATTAAAAACTCTTTAATGCTGCCGGCATCTTCAATTATAGATTTAGTTACATAATAGAATGTAAGTCCTGGAACAACTTTACCATCGGCTAATTTGGCAATATCATTGGTTCTTCCGGTAAGCCTCTTTAATAAAGGTTTTTTAAGAGTACTATTCACGTCTAAAGTTCCGGTATCTCCAATGTCGTACCGAATCATTGGGTGAGCTTTATTGTAAAGAGAAGTAATTACAACGCGCCCTTCTTCCCCATTGGGAAGAGGATTATTATCTTCATCTAAAATTTCAACAAAAAGATCTTCAGAATTTACGATCCATTCTCCTTCTTTATTTTCAAAAGCAATCAAACCAACTTCGCTCGCCCCATATTCATTAATTACAGGAATTCCAAACGCTTTCTCAATCAAGATTTTATCCTCTTCAAAAAGTTTTTCAGAAGTAACGATGCAGATCTTTAAAGTAGGGCAGATATTTTTTAGAATGAGGTTATGTTTATTTAAATACTTAGCAAATAATAAGATGGCACTGGTATACCCATTTAAATAATCAAATTTAGATTTTTTGAAACGCTCCAAAAATGCTTGCATTTTTTGTTCACTAAGATCAAAAACATTAAATCTTCTTCTAAGGCTCACTTGGTCTTTAAAGCGTTCCATAAAATTTCCGTAGAGATCTAAGGGTATACCGTAGAATCTTGCCTGTAAAGATCTGTTGAGGTTAATACCCATCCAATGATATCTATCTATAAAGCCAGCCCAAGTTAAAGCATGGCAAAATCTATCTTTAGCAAATATAAATGGATGCCCGCTAGAGCCTGAAGTTTTGCCAACATAGATTTTATTCTTTGTATAGCCATTACTTAACCTTTCTTTTAAAGGCCTTTGTAAATCTGCTTTTTTCATTACAGGTACATCATTCCAGTTCTTAAATTGGTTATCCCCAAAGAATTCAGCGTAGTAATTATTCTTTTGAAGATGATGTTCTACAATGGCGTTGCGTTTCTGTTGGGTATACTCCAGAAAAGATTCTTCCGGAATATTCTGAATTTCTTGTAATGCTTTTTGCGCCCGATTAATGGGAAATTTATTTAGCTGTAAAGAAATTTTGAACCAGTTCAAGGAATAATAAAGCTTTAATTTGTTGTTTTTTATTAGTGCTTCAATTTACAAACAATTATTTTTGGCACAAGAACTAAAAAACAACTTCCACATGAATATTTTAATCTTAGGTGCCGGAGGCAGAGAACACGCATTTGCTTATAAAATAGTTCAAAGTAAAGAATGCGATCAACTCTTTGTAGCTCCTGGAAATGCAGGGACTTCCCAAATTGCTACCAATGTAGATTTGAAGGTAACCAATTTCCCTCAAATTAAAGATTTTGTACTTAGAGAAAATATAAAAATGGTAGTTGTTGGTCCTGAAGATCCTTTGGTAGAAGGTATTTATGACTTTTTTATGGATGACAGCGAGTTGAATAAAATTGCGGTTATTGGACCATCAAAAAGAGGTGCTTTATTAGAAGGAAGTAAAGAGCGAGCTAAAGAATTTATGATGATGCATAATATTCCAACGGCGGCCTATGAAAGTTTTACACCTAAAAGTTTAGCTGCTGGAAAAGAATTTTTAAAAACTCTAAAATCTCCTTATGTTCTTAAAGCTGATGGTTTAGCCGGAGGAAAAGGGGTGCTTATTTTGGAAGATCTGGAAGAAGCACAACAAGAATTAGAGAATATGTTGATGGGAAACAAATTTGGTGAAGCCAGTAAAAAGGTAGTTATCGAAGAATTTCTAGACGGAATTGAATTGAGTGTTTTTGTTCTTACTGATGGCAAAAATTATAAAATTTTACCTACCGCTAAAGATTATAAAAGAATAGGCGAAGGAAATAAAGGTTTAAATACAGGTGGAATGGGTGCCATTTCTCCGGTTCCTTTTGCAGATGAGACCTTGATGAAAAAGATCGAGGAGCGAATTGTTAAACCTACTATTAAAGGTCTGCAAGAAGAAGAGATAGCCTATAAAGGATTTGTATTTATAGGTTTGATTAAGGTTGGCGAAGAACCTTATGTTATAGAATACAATGTAAGAATGGGAGATCCAGAAACAGAAGTGGTGCTGCCAAGAATAGAATCTGATCTTGTAGAATTATTACAAAAAGTTTCTGAGCAGAAATTAAATGAAGCTACGCTTAAAATAAAAGATGAATCTGCCGTTACCGTTATGTTGGTTTCTGGTGGATATCCAGAGGCTTATGAAAAAGGAAAAGCAATTTCAGGAATTGCAGATGTAAAAGACGCTATAGTTTTTCACGCCGGAACTGCAGAAAAAGATGGAGAAATAGTTACTTCTGGAGGGCGTGTTATTGCAGTAACATCTTTCGGAAAAGATTACAATGAGGCACTAAAAAAATCTTACCAAAATGTAGATAAACTCCATTTTGATAAGATGTATTATAGAAAGGATTTAGGCTTTGATCTAGCTTAAAGTAGAACGGCGAGAATGATTGTGATGTGCTTTCTCCTCATCATCGAACTTTTTTAGTTGAAGCATCCAGTAAATAAATGCTGCTGCACCAATAATCATAAAAATCCAGTTCATGATATTTGCAAGCCACCATGAATCTAATTGTAACGTTCTAAGTGCATCTAAAGGGATGAATAAAACATTCTCGAAAAGCCATGCTATTCCTTCAAAAAAATCTTTCATTGTATAACTTTGTTATATTATGGTACAAAAATATAAAAAACGGCAATGCTAACAAGCTTTTTTAGCAAATCAAAACCTGTAAATTTTTTAGCAGTCACCATTTTTATGGCTGTATTTTACATTTCAGCAAATTTAACAACCTTATTTAATGCTTTAGATCTTAGTACCTGGAGCACTAAAGTTGGCATTTTTATTAGCTTTATTCTTAGTGCTACCGTTCTTGATTTTATAGCTAAAAAGAATGATCTTACTAAAAGAAGCGCGTTTAAAATTGTAATTTTTGCAGTGTTTTCTGTTTCATTTTTGACCATTTTACAGAACAATCAGGTTATTTTAGCCAATCTCTGTATCTTATTAGCTTTAAGAAGGATCATTAGTTTAAAGTCTAGAAAAGACATTCCACAAAAAATATTTGACGCTACTTTTTGGATTTGCATTGCTTCGCTTTTTTATTTTTGGACCATTCTATTCTTAGTCATTGTGTTTGTAGGAATCTTGGTTCATGCTGCCAATTATTTTAAAAACTGGCTTATTCCGTTAGTGGCTTTTTGTACCGTGGGAGCTTTAGTTACAAGCTTTCATATTCTGGCATATTCAGAATTTTATACGTTAGGGAAATGGTTTCAGGAGAGTAGTTTCGATTTTAAATTATATCAAAACTTTCAAATTCTTATTCCGTTAAGCATCATTTTGGGAGTGGGCTTATGGACTTTATTTTATTACTTCGGATTGATGCAAAAATCTAGTGTAAACTCAAGGCCTACCTATGTTTTGGTGCTTTTTACATTAGCCTTGTCCATATTTACGGCAATATTTTCTCCTACTAAAGATGGGAGTGAACTAATCTTTCTCTTTGCGCCATTAAGCATTATTGTTTCCAATTACTTTGAAGGCAAAAAAGAGAAGGTCTTTAAAGAAATCTTATTAATAGGATTGATACTTATGCCTATTCTCATCACATTTCTGTTGTAATTATTACAGATAACAAGCATAAAAATAGATTTTTAGGCAAGCTCAAAAGGCAGGTTTTTAAGGGCTGCTACTAAAAATTTGCTAAAATATGATACCTTTGTATTTCCTTAATTTCTATAGATGATTAACTCATTGATTATATAGAATTCAAAATAAAATAAGATAAAATTATAGTGATGTTTTCAGATAAAGCCAATACCATTTTCCAAGATGTGATCAAGAAGTATCACAAAATAAATACGGTAGATCAAGAGTTTGAAAATCCATATAGCGAGCAAGATCAACTTTTAGAACACTTGTTATATCGAAAAGCTTGGATAGATACAGTACAATGGCATTATGAAGATATTATTCGCGATCCGCAAATAGATCCTGTATCTGCCTTAAAGCTAAAAAGACAGATAGATGCTTCTAATCAAGACAGAACAGATATGGTGGAGTATATAGATAGCTACTTTCTTGAAAAATATAAAACTATTTCAGCAAAGCCAACAGCTACTATAAATTCTGAATCTCCTGCTTGGGCAGTAGATAGATTGTCTATTCTTGCCTTAAAGATCTTCCACATGGAAGAAGAAACTCAAAGAACCGATGCTTCTTCAGAACATATTGAAAAATGCACAACAAAGTTTCACATTTTATTGGAGCAACGTACAGACCTTTCTTCAGCAATCGATCAATTATTGAAAGATATTGAGAATGGAGATAAATATATGAAGGTTTACAAGCAGATGAAGATGTATAATGATGACGAACTTAATCCGGTTCTAAGAAAAAAGAATTAAATGAAATCTGGATCCTCTCATAGCAAAGATTCTTCTGATAATTCTAAATTTTCAGAGCAAAAGAGGATTCATCTATTGGTGATCAGGCTTTCTGCCATGGGCGATGTGGCTATGTTAGCACCGGTTTTAAAAGTGTTAACCACTACCTATCCTCAGTTAAAAGTTACCTTGCTTACCAGAAAATTCTATGCCCCAATTTTTAAAGGAATTGAAAATGTAGAAATCTATGAGGCAGATCTTAATGGTGCTCATAGTGGCGTATTTGGTTTGAGTTGTCTTGCCAAAGACCTTAGAGATTTGGGAGTAGATGCGGTGGCAGATGTTCATGATGTGTTGCGCACCAATGTTTTAAAATCTATCTTTTTTTTATTCGGAATTCCGGTGAAGCAAATAGATAAGGGCAGAGCAGAGAAGAAGGCTTTAACTAGAGAAGATAATAAAATCTTTAAAGATTTAAAATCTACTCCAGAGCGCTATGCCGATGTTTTTAGAGAATTAGGCTACCCTTTAGACCTCTCCAAATATAACTATCCGGAAAAGCAAAGGCTTTCACCAAATGCCAGAGAAATTACAGGGACTAATACTTTAAAATGGCTGGGAATTGCTCCCTTTGCGCAACATAATTCTAAAGTGTATCCTTTAGATCTAATAACTCAGGTTTTAGAAAAATTGAATGCAGATGGAAAGGTACAGGTGTATCTTTTTGGAGGAGGTGATGCGGAAAAAGAAAAGTTAGAATCTTTGGCCTCTCCCTTTGAAAATGTAACATCTTTAGTAGGAAAATTGAAATTTGATGAAGAATTAGCATTTATCTCAAACTTAGATGCCATGCTATCTATGGATAGTGGTAATGCACATTTAGCGGCAATCTTTGGAATTCCGGTGGTCACACTTTGGGGAGTTACACATCCTTTTGCAGGGTTTAAAGCCTTTAACCAACCTTTAGAGAATTGCTTATTGCCAGATCTGGAAAAATATCCAAGAATTCCAACCTCTGTCTACGGAAATAAATTTCCGGAGGGATATGAAGATGTTATGCGTTCCATCGCTCCGGAAGTAGTTTATAATAAGATCAATGAGGTTCTTTTCTCCTAATCTTTTAGAAAAATATCAATCTTTATACATCATCATAATCAACCTTTACAATAGGAGTAGTAGGTTGAGCTTGACAAGTTAAAATAAGACCATCAGCAATTTCGCCATCTGTTAGAATCTGATTTTTTCGCATTTCAGCTTTACCTTCTGTAATTCTGGCAATACAACTACTGCAAATTCCGCCCTGGCAAGAATATGGAACATCTAGATCGTTTTCTAAGGCTGCATCTAAAATGGTATGCTCACTTTTCATTTTAAAAGTGGTCTCTTCATCATCTACCAAAATAGTGATTTCTGTTTCGCCTTGCATTGCAGATTCTAAAACTTCCCCATCATTTGCTGCAGTAAACAGTTCAAAAAGGATATCAGATTCTTCAATATTATTCAATTTTAAAACATCGCTCACCATATGGATCATTTCTTCTGGGCCACAGATATAGAATGTTTTAAAGTTGGTTTCTTTAAATTTATTTTTCAACACGAAGTTTACGGTGCTGGTTTCAATTCTACCAAAATGAGAATCGTTTTCTTGGGCTCTACTAAAAACGAATTCTATAAAAAGTCTTTCAGGATTGTTAACCTGTAGCTCTAATAACTCTTTAAAGAAAATGGTATCGTTCGGAGTTTTGTTACCATACACCAATACAAAGTTACTTTCCGCCTCTTCTTTAAGCACCGTTTTTATAATAGAAAGTACTGGGGTAATTCCACTTCCTGCTGCAAATGCCGCATAGGTGTTACCATTTTGACCAGGTTCGAAGATAAATTTTCCTTCTGGTGGATGAACTTCAAGTAGATCTCCCGCTTTTAATTTATTGTTTGCTAAGCCTGAAAATAATCCGTCTTTTACCGCTTTTACCGTAACCTTAAATTCTTCGGAATGCGGTGCAGAGCAAAGCGAATAAGCACGTCTTATTTCTTTTCCATCTATTGTAGTTTTGATGGTAATATATTGTCCGGCTTTATATTTAAATGTTTCCTTTAATTCTGAAGGGATGTCAAAAGATAAACTTACCGCTTCTGGTGTTTCGCGGATGATTTCTTTTATCTTTAAAGCATAGAATTTATTCATGTCTTAATCTTTGGGCGCAAAAATACAAAGTCTGAGGTTTTTTGAATGTAACAATTTGGTAAATTTCAACACTTGTATAAAAACTTAAGTATATGTTTCAGCGTTTAATATCGCTCGAGTGGAAATCTTTCTTTAGATCTGCCAGTTTAGGCAAAAGTTTAGGCTTAAAGATCTTGATGGGGTTTCTGGCTCTTTATTTTGTCACCATCTTTTTATTTTTTGGAGTAGGTCTTTATCCTATTATTAAAGAATATTTCCCAGAAGAAGATCCGCTATTATTTGTAAATAACTACGTGTTAGTTTGGCTTTTAGCAGAGTTGGCCTATAGATTTTTACTTCAAACACTACCTGTTTTAGACATTAAACCTTTTATGGTAATGCCTATTAAAAAAAGGAAACTTATAAATTTTGTTCTGGTAAAATCTATATTCTCCTTTTTCAATTTCTTGCCGTTGCTTATCATCATTCCCTTTGGGATCTTTAATTTATACAAGCAAACTCATCCAGATATTTCAATTATTGCGTGGATGATAGCTCTAACATTTTTAACCCTTTCGGTTAATTACGCCAATTTTATCATCAAGAAACGCTTCACAGAAAATCTAAAAGCTCTAATTCCGGTACTGGTTCTAATCATAGCACTGTTCTTATTAGATTATTTTGATATTTTTAAAGTAGGACTTTGGTTTGGAAGCGCCTTAGATCAAATTATTGAATCGCCATATTTAGCCGTTATACCTGTATTGTTATTTATAGGATTATTTAAATGGAATCAGAAAAATTTGGAGGGGAAGTTCTATTTAGATGCTTCTTTAAAAGAGCAAACTAAGAATGCAGATACCAAAGAATTTTTATGGACGAAAAAGTTTGGAGATATCGCTCCATACTTACAACAAGATCTTAAGCTCATCTGGCGAAATAAAAGACCAAAAACAACTATTTACATGTCTTTTCTATTATTAGGCTATGGAATGTTCTTTTATCCGCAAGATTCTTATCAAAACATGCCTTGGTTCTTTGTTTTTGTAGGTGTTTTTATCACTGGTATTTTTATGATCAATTTTGGACAATTTATTCCTGCTTGGGATGCTAAATATTATTCTTTGATCATGTCTCAAAATATACCACTAAAGAAGTATTTAACCGCCAAAGCAGCCTTGATGACCTTTAGCGTAATAATCTTAGTCATATTGGCTACTCCTTATGTGTACTTTGGTTGGAATATATTTTTTCTAAATATTGTATGTGCTATTTATAATATAGGTATTAACATTCCACTTTTGCTATATGCAGGTTCTTTTAATAGAAAAAGCATCGATCTGGATAAGAGCCCTTTTATGAATTATCAGGGAACAGGGGCAACACAATGGCTGGTGAGCATTCCTTTAATGGTTGTGCCGGTACTTTTTTTCTGGCTTTTCAATAAATATGTGTCTTATGAAAGCGGAATGATTTTCTTATTAAGTTTAGGAATATTAGGCATGTTTTTTAGAGCGAGTGCTATCAATTTTATCTCTCAAGTTTATAAGAGGAATAAATATTCAATGTTAGAAGGTTTCAGACAAAAAGGAGATTAACAATTCAGATTAAAAATAACAGCAATGATTACTGCAACAAATCTTACAAAAGTTTATAAAGGATCTACCGTGCTTAATATAGATCATTTAGACATTCCTGAAGGTCAGAGTTTTGGCTTGGTAGGAAATAACGGTGCCGGAAAAACCACCTTTTTTAGTCTACTATTAGACCTTATCCAGCCTACTACGGGCAATATTTTTAATAATGAAATTACGGTAAATCAAAGTGAAGAGTGGAAACCGTTTACTTCTTCTTTTATAGATGAAAGTTTTTTAATAGGATATCTTACTCCCGAAGAATACTTCTATTTTATAGGAGAATTAAGACAACAAAACAAAGCCGATGTTGATGTTTTATTAGAGAAATTTGAAGAATTCTTTAACGGCGAGATCTTGAACAAGCGCAAATATCTTCGAGATTTTTCAAAAGGAAATCAAAAGAAAGTAGGAATTGTGGCCGCGCTTATTGGGAACCCAAAAGTGGTTATTTTGGATGAGCCCTTTGCTAATCTAGATCCAACAACGCAAATAAGACTAAAAAAAACCATTAAAGAACTTACTGCTACAAGAGATACTACTATTCTCATTTCCAGTCACGATCTTATTCATATTACAGAAGTTTGCGAAAGAATTGTCTTGCTTAATCACGGCCTTGTAGAAAAAGATCTTATTACCTCTGCCGCTACATTGCAAGAATTGGAAGCATATTTCTCTAAAGATGAATTTGTAGAACAGTCATAATTTTTTTGGCACATATTTTCCTCAGTCTTTCTTTTCCAAAAAGAAACGTATTTTAGCATACTAAAACCTAAGTGCTACAGTTATTTATAACATCAAGAACGTATTGATTTTGAATAGATTTTCCTCTGGCTTATTATTTCTTGCTTCTGTAGTTGCTGTTGTTGGATGTTCCAGAAAAAAGGACACATTTATCAATAGAAACTGGCATGCTGTTACAGCAGAATACAACACTCTTTACAATGGTAATCTTGCCTTAGAACAAGGTAAAAAGCAGATTGCCGAAGGCTACAATGAGAATTTTTGGGACATTCTACCGGTGGAAAGAATGCAAGTTTCTCAAGAGATCTTGCTTCCGGTTTCAGAGAGGAATGAATTTTTTAGAGTTTCTGAAGATAAAGCAACTAAAGCCATTCAAAAGCACTCGATGCTTATTGCAGGTAAAGAGAACAATCCTCAAATTGATGAAGCCTATTTACTGTTAGGAAAATCTAGATATTACGATCAGCGATTTATTCCAGCATTAGAAGCCTTCAATTATATACTTTACAAATATCCGGCTAGCAATACGATAAATCACGCACAGATTTGGCGTGAAAAGACCAATATCAGACTTCAGAATAATGAGCTGGCTATAAAGAATCTTAAACGCCTTTTAGAGTTTGAAACCCTGAATGATCAAGATAGGGCAGATGCCAATGCTATGCTTGCCCAAGCTTACATAAATACAAATTCTATAGATAGCGCAGTAGTTCCCATAAGAACGGCTGCAAATTTCACTAAAGTTAATAATGAAGAAGGACGCTACAACTTCATTTTAGGTCAGCTTTACAATAGATTGAACAAAAGAGATAGCGCCAATTATGCTTTTGAAAAAGTGATAGCTCTTAACCGAAGCGCTCCTCGAGAATATTATGTAAATGCATATTTAGCGAAAGCAAGAAATTTCAATTTTGATACCGGAAACCCGGAAGATCTTTTAGAAATGCTTTCAGAAATGGAAGAAAACAGAGAAAATAGACCATTTTTAGATAAGATCTATTTTCAGAAAGCAGAATATTACAATCATCAAGATTCTATAAATAGTGCGATTGCGTATTATAATAAATCGTTGAAATCTCCTTCTAATGATAGTTTTCTTCAATCTGTAAATTATGAAACTTTAGGAGATATCAATTTTGATAAGGCCAATTTTAGAATGGCGAGTACGTATTATGATAGTACACTTACCAAAATTCCAACCACTACAAGAGATTACTTTTTTATCAAAAGAAAAAGAGATAATCTTCAAGAAGTGATTCGATATGAAGCTATTGCAGATAAAAATGATAGTATTCTTAGGCTAGTAGATATGGGTGAAGAAGAACGGGTAACTTACTTTACTCGCTATGCAGATAGTTTAAAAACCAAGGCAATAGAAACTGCGATGAAAGGAGATGTTGCTCCTGTAGCAGCAAGTACTTCCAATACTTTTCCAAATAGTGGCCCTGGATTGCCACCTTCATTAGGAGGTCAAAATGCTGGGAATATGTTCTATTTTTATAATCCTTCTAGAGTAGCAAGCGGACTTAAAGAATTTTTAAGAGTTTGGGGTACTAGAAATCTTCAAGATAATTGGAGGTGGAATGCAAAGAATATTTCCACTGATAGAATAGACACTTTAAACCAAGCGTCTAATGATATTTTAGCAAATAGCCCAGAATTCGACCCGCAAACCTATATAGCCACCATCCCAGTAAATACTATAGAAATAGATAGTTTAATAGCACAACGAAATGATGCTTATTATAGATTGGGCTTGGTATATAGAGAGAAATTTCAGGAAGATGAAATGGCAAAGAATAAGCTGGAAGCTTTGTTGAACTATACCGAAGAAGAACGTTTAGTAGCACCAGCCAATTATTATTTGTATCAGATCTATACCGCTCAAGGAGATGTTGCAAGTTCAGAAAGATATAAGCAAACCATTCTTTCTAAATATCCAGATTCTAGATATGCGGCAAGTATCAAAAACCCCGGATTGGCGATAGATATTGATAATAAGTCAGAAGATAAGTATGAGGAGCTATTTAAACTTTATGATCAAGGAGAATATGTTAAAGTTTTAGAGCTAAGTTCGGCATATGCTCAAGAATTTAATGATGATGAATTACTTCCGAAGATCGAATTATTAAAAGCACTTTCCGCAGGAAGATTGCTTGGGTTTGATGCTTATAGAAACGCTATAAAGGAAGTTGCTTTTAAGTATCCACAAACAGCATCCGGCCAAAAAGCACAAGAATTATTGACAAACTCATTACCTGCCTTGGCAGATAATAAATTTAAAGCCGATTCTCTTTCGCAAAATATGAAACTGATTTATGAGTTTAATTATGTAGATAGAGCAGAAGCAGAGAATTTAAAGAAGAAGGTAGAAGAGGCTATTGATAAATTGAATTATTATAAATACACTACCTCTATAGATCTATATTCTCAAAATGCTATTTTTCTAGTGGTGCACGGAATTGAAAGCAAAAGTAATGCAGAAGGTTTTGAAGAGCTTTTAAGAAATAACAAGAACTATCAGATAAAAGAAACACCAATTTTAATTTCTTCAGAGAATTATAGGATTCTATTATTGCACAAAAATTTAGACCAGTATAAAAAATTGAATACTAAACAATAACCCCAAACTTATGTTTAATAGTCAGACCAAATCAAAGATTACTTCAGAAATAAGCAGAGAGCAAAATAGAATATCGGCAGGTACTATTTTAACCGGAGATATTGAAGCTAAAGGAGGTTTTAGAATTGAAGGCATACTTAATGGCAATCTTAAAACAGCCGGGAAAGTAGTAATTAGCAGAGGAGGTCACATAAACGGTAGTTTAAATTGCCAGAATGCAGATTTTGAAGGTAAATTTACAGGAAAATTAAAAGTTTCTGAAACCTTAATCCTAAGGTCTACAGCTGTAATTGAAGGCGAGGTAGTTATTGGAAAATTAGCTATAGAACCCGGTGCGGCATTTAATGCTACTTGTGAGATGAAAGGAATAGTAAAAACATTAAAGAATAATGAGCAACAAAAAGCCGAGCGCTCCGCTTAATAAATATCAAGTTTTTATAAATGTTGCCTTCCAAATGGGAATTATCATTGCAGGAGGTGTATTTTTAGGCATTTGGTTGGATAAAAAATTTCCAAATGAATATTCCGGTTTCACGATCGGAATTTCTCTTTTAGGAGTATTTATAGCGCTTTATCAAGTAATTCGTAAAGTGAGCCAAATAAGCAAAGACAATTAATTTTTTTTCATGAAACAACTATTACTCAATTTTTTAAAATGGTTTAGTTTATTTACCGCCATTTTGTTCCTTGCCCAATATCTAATTACTTCTAATTTTTTAGATCAAATTAAGTTTTATTACAGTGTCCCGGCACTTTATAGCTTTCATGTTTTAGCTACCCTTGGAGTATATTTAATTGTACTATGGGTGCAACAAAATTTTAAAGAATACACCGGATTTGCCTTTATGGGTGCGAGTTTATTAAAAATGTTGGCGGCGGTGCTATTTTTATTACCAATGCTTTTAGCAAAATTACCCGATGCGTTAGAAAACGTTTTTGCATTTTTTATTCCCTATTTTTTTTATTTGGTTTTTGAAACCATACACGCTGTTAGACTTATCAATTCGAAATAACTAATTGTGTGTCAATAAAATCCATAAAAATGCGGAAAGTGATAAAAAATTCACACGGGGACTTTTAGATAAAAATTAAAAGTATACCTTTGCACGGAATTTTGAGCCTGCAAATATTAAGTTAAACTGGACTATGACAGCACAAAAATCTTTTAAGATTATAGTGACACTTTTGTTAACTGCTATCCCATTTCTATCATTTTCTAATGATCAGGGAGAAGAAGAACATAAGGGTAAAGAAAAATTTAATGCTACAGATATGATCATGCACCACATTGGTGATGCTCACAGCTGGCATTTCTTTGGGGAAGGTGAAAGCGCTGCAGTGCTGCCGCTTCCTGTAATTTTGTACACAGATAATGGACTTGTTACTTTCATGTCAAGTGAATTTCATCACGATACTCAAGGGCATCATATTGTGGAGAAAGACGGAATGAGCTTTGTTAATTATCATGAAAACATTTATCAATTAAATGCTGGTGCAGAAGAAGTAGCGTTTGATGAAGAGCACCATGTGATAAATGGAACTCAGCCTTTTGACTTCTCTATTACTAAAAACGTTGCAGCAATGTTTTTAACGGTGATATTGATGTTGGCATTCTTTTTAAGCCTTTCTAAGCACCATAAGAAAAACACTCATGCTCCAAGAGGGTTCAACAATCTTTTAGAAACTTTGGTATTGTTTGTAAGAGATGAGATTGCAGTGCCAAATATTGGAAAGAAAAAGTACATGAAATTTATGCCATTCTTGTTAACGGTATTTTTCTTTATCTGGATCACCAACCTATTAGGTTTGTTGCCGGGTGCAGCTAACGTAACTGGAAATATTGCGGTTACCGTTTCATTAGGTGTATTTACATTGGTTCTTATTTTGATTAACGGAAACAAAGCATATTGGAAACATATTTTTTGGATGCCGGGTATTCCAACATTCGTAAAGCCAATTCTTGCAGTTGTTGAGGTTATGGGATTCTTTATTAAGCCTATTGCACTTATGATACGTTTGTTTGCTAACATTACAGCAGGACACATTGTAGTATTAAGTTTATTGGCTCTTATCTTTATTTTAGAAAGTTCAGGAGTTGCCGGAGTATCGGTGCCTTTTGCATTATTTATAACAGTATTGGAATTGTTAGTAGCATTCCTTCAAGCGTTTATTTTTACAATGCTGTCTGCCCTATTTATAGGAATGGCGGTTGAGGAACATGAACATCATTAATTGTTAATTTTTAATATTTATTTACTATGGAATTATTGTATGTAGGTCTTTCAGCTTTAGGAGCTGGTTTAGCGGTTCTTGGAGCCGGATTTGGAGTTGGTAAAATCGGTGGAGCTGCAATGGATGCTATTGCACGTCAGCCAGAAGCTGCCGGTAAAATCCAAACAGCTATGATTATTGCTGCTGCACTTGTAGAAGGTGTTGCCCTTTTTGGGGTGGTTGCCTCTTTATTAGGTGTATTAAGGTAATTAATTTCCAAAAGCTCATTCGTAACGGTTGGTTGCGAATGAGTTTTTAAAAATGATGTTTTAATTTTTTTATATAAGTAATTATGGATTTAATAACTCCTGAAATTGGCTTGTTTTTTTGGCAAACCATCGTCTTT
>Ga0115567_10001192_pt1 | contig 26060 bp, 17 predicted proteins | sample COGITO_mtgs_1204_2_FD_88679 | JGI IMG/M metagenome (GOLD analysis project Ga0115567, IMG submission 88679) | Pelagic marine microbial communities from North Sea - COGITO_mtgs_120412 | ecosystem: Environmental > Aquatic > Marine > Epipelagic | place: Germany:Helgoland, sampling site Kabeltonne... | reverse complement strand
TGTGTTGAAGGGTTGCGGAAGGAGCAGGAGGTTGTGTGGTGCATCCGCGGATCAAGTTGGCTTACTTTATTAAACGCCCGACGACGTGGCCGCACGACGTACGCGAACCAAACCGCCACCTCGGATCACAGGCTGACAGGTGGATGAAATAGGCTGGACCTCGTAAGTCCGCCACTTCCGACGATGGCGAGCGTCGTCGCGTCCCTCCCGGCGTTCCGGCCCGACACGCGGCGACGGGTGCAGTGCAGGGCATCACAGGATGACGACATACGCGTGAACCCTTCGATTGGTGACGAGCGGCGCGGCGGGAGGCGCGCTCTGCTCGCCGCAACAGGAGCAGCAGGTTTGGGGCTCATCGACCTGAATGGGAAAGGGACGGCTGTTCACAACCCGCAGTGGTCGTGCCGATGCGGGGGATGCGCCCTCGCGATGGCCCCGCTCGTCGATGTCAACCCCGGTCTCCGCAGTACGTACGACCTCCCCAGGAGTGACAAGCAGGACTATCTCTTCGCGAAAGGAATGGCACAAGGAATGACGGGCTACGAGATGGCCGTCAAGGAGCGCAAGCAGAGGCTCTTCGCCGATGTGTTCGCGCGATTACCCAAGGGTGCGGAGGCCACGGTGGTGGAAGTAGGACTCGGCACGTTCCCAAACGCGTCGTATTACTTCGACGTCGAAAGCAAGGGCGGCCCGTCGTCCCTGGACCTCGTGGGCGTCGACCCCAACGACAAAATGAAAGCGTTCGCGACGGACAACCTTGCCAAGGCGAGGGTGGCGGGTTCGGAGCTGGATGCCAGCCTCAGGATCGTGCACGGCGTGGCGGAGGCGCTCCCACTGCCGTCAAAGAGTGCAGACGCGGTGATATGCACTCTGACACTGTGCAGCGTGCTGGACCCGGAGCGGGCGGTGGCTGAGATTAAAAGGGTGCTCAAACCCGGTGCCCCGTTCATGTTCATCGAGCACGTGCTGAGCGAGGACGACCCTAACCTGGCGCAGCTGCAGTTACGGTTCAACTCCATGCAGATAGCGATGGCGGACGGATGCCATCTGGACAGGAAAACGCTGGACGTCATCAAAAGCGCTGGCTTTGGGTCGGTGGAGGCTGAGAGGTTTTCGCTGCCGGGCTTTGGGTTGATCTCATCTCAGGTGGCGGGTATTGCCGTGGCATAGATTAGAAGGCCGTTTCCGGACCTGTTGTAGTGTAATTCTAACTAAAATCAAATGCTACTTGGCGCTACCCCTCACAATCCTGAAGAGCACGACGGGAATGTCCTTCACTCCACTTCGTCCCGACGGCAACCTTGCGCGATACGAAGAGTGACTTTGCCAAACCTTCTCGTGGTCGTCGGAGCTCGCATCGTCCTTGGGTTTCGACCGCAACAGTCCAAACACCGAATCTGCCTCGAGTTCCGGGACCAGGATCGAGACGCAACCGCCGGGATTGAGTACCTGTGCCGCTGCTGCAAAAAAATCTGGAATGGACACCTCCCCCGCCATGTCGACGGCGGTGTCGCACACCAGAGCATCAATCTTTGAGCCCGCATCGCCGGAAAAATTCAGCTGCAAACTCTTTCCTTCGTCACCCATCGTCGACACTTCTAAAACCCTCCATTCCTTTCCGGCTGTCGCTCGCACGGCGGACAGCGCCACCGAGTGCTGCGCGGAAGTCTTGGAAACAACCACACCGACTGTGCCCTTCCCTTCGAGATTCCGGTCCGCAGTAAGAGCGAGATGAGCCAGGCACCCACCAACAGATGGACCGATGGAGAGTAGTGCATCTTCTGCGATATCAGCAGACCTCGAAGCCTGGCCCTTGGCGGCGGCGACCACCTCGGGTTTGTCGCCGAGTTTGACGCAAACGTGGAGCTCATCCTGCGGCATCTGAACACGACAGAGTATCTCCAGCTGCCAGCCGTTCAGCTTGGCCACGATGCTCCCGTTCGAAAGCTCCGTCAGTCTAGATGCTAGCTTCCCGCAAAACGCGCTCGCCTTGTCCAGCGCCTTCTTCGACCGGTTCACGTAGAAGGGCACTGGGTCCGAGCTTTCGGTTCGTGCGTGTCGACGCCAGGTAGACAAAGCCGTGGCCAAGGGCTCTTCCGCGAGGGCTGCGAGCGCCGCATCGCCATTCTCTTCCAGCCACGTTACCCACGACTCATTGGTATGTTTCGTCATCTTCGCAACGACGATAGCAACCTCCTCAGCCGCGGACAACCTCGCAAACGCCGATTCCTTCCCATCGTCGGCAGCGAGGACCAACACCACGCGCTTCTCCCCACCCTTGCCGAGAGACACGGTCTCGACCGAAGCGCGATCTTCGCGGAGGCCCGAAATGGATGCGCGCACCTGGTCCCTCAGAGGCACCTCGAATCCACGCGTGGGGCGGAGCATCGCCCACTGCATGCCAGGCGAGGGCGTCAAGACGAGCCCGTTGATTGGCAGTCTGGTCGTAGTCCACCTTGCCCACTTCGACTTCATCAGCCCGGCGATGAGCCCGAGCTCGTGGCGGAGCACTCTATCCCCGGTAGAGGTGGACGGCTTGTTTTCATCGCCATCGTCCTCACGGCCGCGTTTCATCGTGCTGTGTGTGCCTCGGGAAGTGCTGACAAGAATGTGCCGTGCCTCACAGAGGGAGTCGCGCGGGGTCCACGATGGCGATCGAGGACATGGTCGAGATCGGGCTCGATGGCAAAGACGATCCACCACAGTCCGAGGCGAGGCCAGAGGGTGACAACACACCTCTCGTGTCTTCCATGTCGGTTGGTGGAGGCATGGTTGCCTTTGAATTCTCATCTGGCGGGGAAAACGGGGTAATCGGGGACGACATGGTGCTGGACGATGACCGCTGGAGGTGGCGGCACACCGTGTCGTATTGGGTATGCGTGTGCTACATCCTCGGCTCCATGCTGTTCGTCGCCGGGAGCGCGTTCTGGTACAAGCATTACGTGTACGAAAGCAGGGAACGAGCGCTGGTGACTTACCCATTTCTATTCGGGTCGATACTCTTCACACTGGGGGGCTACCTGGGCATGTTCCAGGCGATCAATTTGGGACGGCGAGGGGCGAGCAAGCTGTGGGAGTGGTGTCCGGAGAAGGACGGGTTCCTCGGGTACTGGTTCTACTTCGTCGGCGCGATGGTATTCAACGTGTCGTGCATGGAACCTCTCGAGATGTTTGAGGATTGGCCTTCGTGGATCAAGAGGGAGATGGCGTGGGGTGCCGCGGAGGTGGGGTCCGTGTGCTTCATCGCGGGGGCGTACGTGGAGGTACGCACGACCAATAGTCTGAACGTGATGGAGGCGATGGAGAGCGGGCGATGGAAGAACCTCCCATTCTGGTTGAGCTGGAACAACCTTTTTGGAGGCTGTCTTTTCTTCACCGCGGCTTCGGCTGGCCGGTTCAATCCGACGTCGCCGGGCTGGGTCTACACCACCTACCTCATCGGGTCCGTGAACTTCTTCGTCGCGTCGAGCATCATGCTGTGGATGTGGAAGGGAGAGCAGTACGGGCTCGGGTTCATTCCGTCGATCAACAGAGTCGTACCGTTGCGACCGGCGGAGTCAGGGAACAAGGGCTATCGACAGGTGAACCTCTGGCACTTTGCGTTCATACAGGTGTACATCACGCTCACCGGCGCGTCGTTCATCGACTTTTGCTTCGCCACGCAGAGGTTCAGCGTGTACGAGCAGTACCACGGTTTCGCGCACTTTCACGAGGCTGTAGCGTCCATCATGGGGGTCTTCCTCGCGGTTGGGCTGCTCTTCATGGCCAGCGTGTTGCATACGACTCCGCGGATACACCCGTTCGACAAACTGCTGTACTGGGTTCAGGTGTACGTGGCGGTCAAGCTAATCCAGATCCTATTCTCAATCGGGGAATATTACACCGTGGCGTTAAGTTCGGACGAGAAGGAGGCGGCGGGTTTGCCCGTCGGGGGCGCGTGTCAAAACTCCACACTCACGTGATAGTCATTTGTGCATCTAGTAGTCTATATTCTATGCCGCTACTCGAAGGCGGGGCGATATGTTCAGAGCTCTCCCGTTCTCTCCCATCGCCTCTCGGCCTCCTGTTCCTCGCGATATTTGGCCAGAAACCCGTGGACGGTCTCGCACGTCAGGAATATGGACGCGTGCAGGGGAAACGCCCTCAGGAGCGCCATCTCGATACCCCGCACAAACACCCCGGGTCCCTCCGCGCGAAGGCTCTTCATCGCGCAGTCCAATAACCCGTTATACGTGCCCGGTGGGAAGGCCTGCATCCGCGATTTGATGACGTCCAGAGGGTACGTGGCCACCCACTGAACGACCCCCGCGCTGCCGCCAGCCAAAACAATGCCCGCCGTCTCATACCCGGGCCCCGCCGCCTTCTGACTGGCGCGCCGTATGGAGTCATAGGTGAGGAAATACACCGCGCACTGGGGTATTTCTCGAGCCACCGTCGCGCCCGTGCCCGTGAACCAGCCCTTGAGCAGGCCGTGTTCCCTCGCGAGCGTCGCCGCGGTGCGAATCGTGCCCCTGTACTTCTCCGGCACCTTGCCAGTCCCGCAGCTGGACTCCGCAACCTGCTGAACTGTCTTCACCCTCTCCGCGGGGCCTCGCACGAACGAGCTCATTAATCCCGCCGCGGCGCCTCCCGCGAGACCGATGAGGTACGGGTCATGCAGCACCGGCGTTCCAGATGGCCCCAGATCGCCCCTCAAAAAGCGTGTCACTTCCGTGTGGGTCGTGAATGCGACGGCGTTGATGAGGCCGTACGCCACCATCGGCGCGCCGATTCCGCGGTAAAGTGCCATCGGCCCTTCTCGCTGCACGAGCGACGACACCGTGCTCACGGCTGAGACCGGGGGGGCGCTCACCCTCGCTTGCATCCTTATCTTGACGGTGTCTACCGGGTGCACGACGGCGAGGCCCACCATCCCGCCAATCTGGCCGGCAACCGCGTGGGCCCATGCCGGGGCGTTCTCCTTGACGTCCCCGGGCATGTTCTCGCCGCGGCGCGGTGATCCCGACGGCGCGTGCGTCTCCGGCACGGTCGGTTCGTGGCTCGTGTCGAGTCCGGCCGTTCCCCCGGCTCTGCACGCGTCGGCTCGAGTCTAAGATCACGCTGGCAATGGACTGAACGCAGTCATGTCGCACGCGAAGAACCTGGCGGCTGGGTGCGGTTCGAACTGGCCCCAAAAGGTGACGACAAGGAATATAAAATTCCTTCGAATGGATCGGAAGAGACGGGTGCGATGAGAGCACGCACACTCTCGCGCCGCGATGCTGACGCTCGCGCGCTTTGCACCGAGCGGTGTGGTATCTCGACCGACCCTGGGTGTAAGAAGTCGGCGTTGGGTGTCCAGGGCGTCCATCGCCGATACAAGAGGAGTCACTCGCCCACCAGCGTTTTGTCATGTCCGAACTGGCCCGACCCCGCTCGGTCAGCGTTCGAGGTCCCCACTCACTCCCAACCGCGCTGTTTCGCCCGAGACGGTGACCGCGGCGGCAACTGCTGTCGATGCCTTTGGTGTGAGTGCAGAGCAATGGGAGCTGATTGAGGGGAACCTGTTCGGCGCGTCGCTTCTCCCGTATCTGGTCTTCCTCTACTACCTCGGGATGCCGGAGAGCAAGATGCCGCCGAGGGCGCTGTTCGGGTTCAAGTTCCTCCTCGTGTTCGTGTTTGGGACCATACCCTGCGCGATCTACGCCAAGCTGGTGTACAATGACATACTCGCCAACGTGGACTGGCTCCACGGACCCGCGGAGTCTCTGCTCACCATCACCAATCTTTTCATCGTCGTCGGAATGAGGGAGGGACTGAGAGACCTGAAGGGCGGCGACGGGGGAAAGCGATCGAAGGTGAGCTCGGTGAGCGGCTCACTCCTGGGCTGGAGCGCGGCGGCCACCACGGCCACCCTCGCGGCGGCGGCGGCGGGAGCGGGCGGGGGAATCATAGGCGGGGGAATCGGGAACGTCGCGGAGGCGGCTGAGACGGCGGCTGAGACGGCGGCGTCCGCCGCACCCGCTCTCGGCGCGTTCTTCGCACACGCGGAGCCCGCCAACGCGCTGTCGCTGCCCACCTGGATCATCCACGTCTCCAGTCTGATCGAGTGGCTGGTGGCCATGGGTCTGATATGGGAGTACGCGGACGCGACGGGGAATCAAAAGTACAAGGGTCTGACTTGGGGCATGGTGCCGTGCCACGCGAGCGGCATCGCGGCGTGCACGTTCCACCTGTTCTACAACAGTCCCGCGCTGAACTCCGTGGTGGCCACTCAGGCGGGACTCACGGTGCTGGGAAACACCACAGTCGCCATCGCCGCCTACCGCATCGCGATCGAAGGCGGCGCGGTGAACACGCTGCCCTGGGAGGAAGGGTTCGTCGCCCCGTGGAAGAAGGACGACGCCGTCGACGCCACTTCGAACGTGTTTGGGGACGAAGTGCGTGCCGAAGAGGAGGTGCCGAGCATCGAAGACGACGTGGCGACGACGGAGGGTGGATTAGCGGGATGGGAGGACCTCGGCAAGGTCTGGGCGGGGGACTCGGACTTGGTGCTGATGTTGAAGCTCGCGTTTGTGTCCACCGTCGTCTCGGGGGCGGTGAAGTGGGGCTCCCTGGAGGTGGACTTTCCCTTCGAACCCAGCGTGTGGCTGGCATTCACCCTCATCTTTGGACCGACGGCGCTGAACATGATCAAGTGGCAGCAAATATCTGCGGAGGAGAGCGCCGCGCGGTGAGTAGTAAATAGGGCCTGAAAGTTTTAAAGGTCCCTGCTAGTTATCTATTTCCTTTGGTTCGATGCAGAGGAAGCCAACTTCCCGCCGGCCCAGCCGACAGTCGGGACGACGGACGCGGACCTTCCTTTCGGCACCGCGACGTCGCCCTCTCGCTTCAGAAGGGTGCCCCTGAACGACGCGAGTGCCCGCTTCGCGCGCTCCTGGCCCCGCTTCACGTTCTGAGCTATGTCTTCCCTGCACCCTCCGACGACACCCGCGCCGGTGGTGATCAGCCGTCGGGACAACGGAGCGACCAAGGGCTGGGCCGCGCTAGCCACCCGCATCAGTATGGTTCCCGCCTCCACGGCCGTACCCGCTTTCGCCGCCGCCACGCCGATGGTGGCCCCCGTGCTCGCGGCGGAGCTCGCAGTCGCACCCCCCACCCTCGCAGCCACCGAGGCGGCTGCGGCCATCAAAGCCGGGGGGATGCACCTGACACCGACGCCGAATAGGATCGCCGCCGTCGACGCCTGACCCACGCGGTCCCAAATCGGGACGAAGTCCAGGTCCGTCACCGCGAGGATGGGCAGCAGCACCGCCAGCTCCGTGGCCCGCCGCCGACGCTCCTGATCGAGAGCGTTCTCCCCGCTTTCGTCCACGGGGGACAAAATTTTCTTACCCCAAACCTCTCCCCGGATGTACTTGCTGCACACGTTCTCCACTCCCGCGCCGTGTTCGCACAGATCGTTGACGTAGTGTCGGCAGTCGTTCTTGTTCACCGAGTACATCGTGTTTCTTCCGCTGTTGAACTCTCGGATCTCATCCAGGGTCAGATCGGTGGACCCGACGAGGTACGTTCCCCCGCCGTCCGGAATCTCGTCGATGGGTTTCTCTCGAACGTGACCCGGGGTGGCGCCGCCCGATCCTCCGTCTCTCTGGCCGCTGGCCACGCCGGTATCGTTCAAGAAGCGGCTCGCGACGTCTCCGCCGAACGGCCCAAAGTCGAACTGCCAGAGTTCGCCTCGCTCCGACCGGTACAGCGCGAGGTAGTGACACACGCCACCTGTGTAAAGTGCATCCTTAGCGCTCGACGGAAGGCGGCCAATGAAACTCCTGTCCTTTCGGAACGCCCTCGTGGTGATGTACAGCTCGGGCTGGACCCACGGCTGCTGCTCGTCATCGCCATCGAGCGCCGATGACGGCTCGTCCTCGACGTAGACGGGTGCCCCATCGCGCTCTCGCGATGACGCGTCGCTCCGCATCGTATCCCCCACCGATCCTACCGGTGAGCCTATGCGAGCCTCTTTGCTGGTGTCACGCACGCCGCGTGTGCACCCGTGCGCTACCGACTGCTTGATCGACAACAGTTTCTCACGCCTTCCGGCAAAATTTGTGGTTCGTGAAGCGTTTGTGGCTTTTTGACTGTTTGGTCAGTGTGAAAAAATTGCAAATGTAAAAATGCAACCGGTATAATCTCATGACTCTGTGCGCATAGGAACGCATGGTGGTTATTTTATACACAAGCTACAAGGCGTCGACTCGTCTGTCATCCCTCAGCCCTCCAGTCGCCATTCTCGCAGTAGAACACCACCTCCCTCTGGATGTTCAGACTCTGGCCCGGCATCAGGTACCTGAACTCGGCGCGCGTTTCCTGGTCTCCGATGATCTTCAACACCTCGGCCCCGTCGGCGATGAGCTGAACCTCCTGTGCAAGCTGCTTCCACCTGGTCTCGTCCCCTTCAAGCTCGCCGGCGAAGTAGTCGGTGTCCTCCTGATTGAGGTCGTGCGGCACGAACACCCTGACGAAACCGCGAATATCCCCCCGGCGGCTCAGCTCCGCGAGCAGGTCCAGGCGCTTCTGAAGCTCGGGGTTGACCGTGCGCGCGCCACCGCCGGCGATGGCCGCCGCCGCCTCCGCCTCCTCCATCTGCGCGAACCCATCGTCGGCGACCGCCTCCAGCCCGGTTTCGCTCAGCCCCTTACTCGGGGTGCGCTTAGACACTCCGCCCCTGTCCGCAGCCTTCTTCTTTCCCATCCTGACCTCTTCGCGTCTCGTGCGCGCCGCGCGTGGGGAGATGAGCCCACAAATTCATTTTCGCCGACTTGTGAGAACTGTCTGCAAGTTTCCGCTGGTCTGCTGGTATTTTGTTAAGAGTACAAGTACGCGGAGCCTCTTCAGGGTTAGACTGTACGAATCACTGTATCCACACGAGCTATGATATTTACTTCATCTCCGGTGCGCTCTTCGTCAAAGTGAGGCACGGCCATCGCATGTCCTTCCCCTTGGTCATCGTCACCTCGATCCTCTTGGTCCCGTCTTTGTTGGTCAGGATGCTCCAAGAGGACTCGTCCGGGATGACATCGGAGCATAGCTCCAGCGCGCCGTCGATGATGACCCGCTCCCCATCCGGCGCCTTACTGCACTCCAGGTGTATGTGCTTCATCTTGATATCGCAGCGCACGTCCCCTTTGCCCGTCTCCGCCGGCAGGTTCGGCACCGTCACCACGAGGTCCTCGCCGTCCTGCGTCCACTGGTACGGGTGGTTCACGCCCTCCTCGATGGCGCCCGGAGGAGGACCTGGCTCGGGGAGGTCGTCCTGGAGTTCGAGGGCATCTGCCGCGTTATTCATGCCGCCCATGGCCCGAAGCTGCTCCTGAATGTCCCCGGAGTTGTGTTTCTTGGCGACGTTGAGCTCGAACGCGCGCTTGACCCATTTCGCAGAGCTTGAGACCTCGTTGAGGGTGAAGTCGTGTCGCTCGAACCTCTCCTCGTCGTCGATGATGCGGGCGATGAACGCGTCGCCGATGATGTCGGAGGATGCGCCGCACTCGTTGGCGATGCCGCACGCGCGGATGTTGCGAGGCAGGCCCTTGCTGATGCCCCGATCGTCCACGTAACAGTTGATGTGCTCCCAATTGGTCGCGTGCCCCCCCGGGAGCAGCGCCACGGGCTGGACCATCTGCATCCTCGCCGCGATGTCCATCAGGTTATCGTCGATCTTCTTGCCACTGTGATCCTCCAGCTGCTTCTTGAAGATCTCTTTCTGCTCGTTAGCGCTTCCCACGGACTTGGCGTTCCTGAAGTGGTCCTTCAGCACGTCCAGCAGGCACTCCATCTCCTTGCCCTCGGGGATCTCCATCGTGAGCTCCTCCATCGGGCACGTGTCGTCCGCGGGGATGTACACGTACTTGAAACTGGTCCTGGGCGACATGGTGTTCGCGTCTAGATCGAATCGGCAATCGAGCTGCGGTCCGCGGAACCTTCTCGGCCGCGATCGAAGTGGAAGGTCCGCGAAGGATTCGGCGGCGTTGAGTGCACTTTTTCAACCGTCTCAAAGGCAAACCAGGGTGATTTTCAGTCTGTTCCGCTGTGGCGATCGGATCGGGGAAATAAATTAGACGTCACACTCCCGGGTCTTTTCGCTCGCCCGAAGGTCACCGGGAAAAAGCGAGAGCAGGGGTTTTGTTTCGTTCGACGCGACCATAGATACTCGCGCGGGCTTGTGAAGGCACGTCGCGTCGGATCGAGGCTCACGTGAAGAGCTTCTTCCCAGGTTCACATTCGCGAGTGAACCCGGTCTCGCCATCCTCGCTCCGAGGACGCAGACTCCGATCGGCTCGTTCCGCTTGTGCCCCCACCCCGATCTGCAACAATGAGCTCCGGCTTCCGCGTCTTGCACCTCGTGCGCCCTTTCCTCTCGATTCTCCCCGAGGTTAAGGCCGCCGATCGCAGGGTGCCCTTCCGCGAGCGTGCGCTGTACACCACCGTCGCTCTCTTCGTGTTCCTCGTGTGCTCCCAGCTGCCCCTGTACGGCATCCACACCGCCAGTGGCGCGGATCCGTTCTACTGGGCGCGCGTGATTATGGCCTCGAACCGCGGCACGTGCATGGAGCTCGGTATCAGCCCGATCGTCACCTCCGGTCTGGTCATGCAGCTCCTGGCGGGTTCCAGGATCATCGAGGTTGACGACGCCGTGAAGGAGGACAGGGCCCTACTGTGAGTGCGCCCGCTCGTCGCCCCCCCTGGATCCCCCCACAATTCTTCCTCCACGATCGCGTCTGGCCGCGGCCCCTTCCGGAACACAATTTTCCCCGAGAACCGACGATCTGACCTCCCGCGCGTCCCTCTCGATTTCGCAGTAACGGCGCCCAGAAGCTCCTCGGCATTCTCATCACCATCGGCGAGGCTGTCGCCTACGTCGTTTCCGGCATCTACGGTGATGTCCGCGATCTCGGCGCGGGCAACGCCATCCTGATCATCATCCAGCTCTTCATGGCGGGCATCATCGTCATCTTGCTCGACGAGCTCCTGACCAAGGGATACGGTCTCGGTTCCGGTATCTCCCTCTTCATCGCGACCAACCAGTGCGAGAGCATCATCTGGAAGGCGTTCAGCCCCACGACCGTGAACACCGGAAAGGGTGCCGAGTTCGAGGGTGCCGTCATCGCGCTCTTCCACCTCCTTCTCACCCGCGGCGACAAGATGCGCGCGCTCAAGGAGGCTTTCTACCGCACCAACCTGCCGAACATCACCAACCTGCTGTCCACGATCCTGATCTTCCTCGTGGTGATCTACTTCCAGGGCTTCAGGGTCGACCTCCCCGTGGCGTCCAAGCGCGGCCGCGGCATGAAGCAGACCTACCCCATCAAGCTCTTCTACACGTCGAACATGCCAATCATCCTGCAGTCCGCGCTGGTGTCCAACCTCTACTTCATCTCCCAGCTGCTGTACAAGCGCTACGGAGGCAACTTCCTGATCCAGCTCCTCGGCCGCTGGCAGGAGTCCGAGAGCACCGGCCAGTTCATCCCCGTGGGCGGCCTGGCGTACTACATCTCCCCGCCCACCAGCCTCAGGGACATCGCGGCGAACCCGCTTCACGCCGTCTTCTACCTCACCTTCATGCTCAGCGCGTGCGCCCTGTTCTCCAAGACCTGGATCGAGGTCTCCGGCTCCTCGGCGCGCGATGTCGCCAAGCAGCTCAAGCAGCAGCAGATGTTCATGGTGGGTCACCGCGAGTCCTCCCTCCAGAAGGAGCTCAACCGCTACATCCCCACCGCCGCGGCTTTCGGAGGTATGTGCATCGGCATGCTCACCGTCGTGGCTGACTTCATGGGAGCAATCGGGAGCGGAACCGGTATCCTGCTCGCCGTCACCATCATCTACCAGTACTTCGAGACTTTCGAGAAGGAGCGTGCGCAGGAGCTCGGCGGCGTCCTGTTTTAAGTTGGGGAATCGAGGAGGTGCGACACTCGTGGCTTGAGGACAAGGATGCCCTCCAGCGTTTTAATACGACAGAAATATTAGTTGAACATCGACGATGCGAACCCCCCGCGAGCGCCAGGGGAGAGGCTACGGACGACGCTCACGACGTCGGCGGGCGCGAGACGAACGATACGTTAATAGTAGGTCACTGCACTCGCTTTATTCCATTCAGCTAAGTTGATGGCAAAAAACCAGTACTCGCGACCCAGTTTGCAACCAGCGCCAATAGCGTCAAGTCGCCCCCCAAAGAACTCCACCCAAAAGAACTTACATGACCTTGTTCTTCGCGGAACCGCGAAGCTTCTTGACACGGTTCTTCTTCTCCTTGATCTGCTTGCGGGACTGGGTAACCTTCTGCTTAAGGCCCGCACGGATCACACGGTGCTTGGGCTCAAACTTCTTCATGGCGTCAATGTTGTCGTAGATCAGACCGAACCCAGTGGACTTGCCACCACCAAACTGAGTGCGGAAGCCGAAGAGGCTGACGCACGCGTTGTCCGAGACATCGTACATCTTGGCGAGCTTCTCGCGGAGCTCAGACTGAGGAAGAAACGAGAGGAGGAGGGAGGGAGGAGGTCAGTCACCAGTTCGCCCCGCGAGTATTTTAGGGCAAAGCGCTTGGAGAAAACCCGAAAACCCTAGCGAGGTCTCGGTCGGGGATGGCGCTTACCTTGGGCACGTTGGCGCGGCCGGGGTGGAGAACATCGAGGATCTGCGTGGGAAGAGGGTTAGAAACGTCACGGTCAGTATTGTGCTTCAATCATGGCGCGCTCGCCTCGTGCGGCGCGCCTCTCCGGGGATGAAATCGCCGGAAAACACCGGTTGTACGGTGAGAAAGCTAGGAGCCGCCCGGGTGGCTGTCCGGGAATCGGGCACTCACGAACTGGCGACGGCTAAGCAGACGGTTAGTCATGAACTTGCGCGTGCGGAGGGTGCAAGAGGTGTTCGACATCTTGGCAACGACCCTGTGGGTTGTCACTGCGCCTAAACAAGAGGGTCGCCCAGCGCGCGGCTTGGGCCTTAAGGGCAAGTTTTTTGGCTCTCGAAAAATAGGTACGCAACTGACTCAAGAATAACTCAAAGCACTCGCCCACAGATTTTCGTATGGGCAAATTAGTTAGACCGCTCGGCGCGAAACTCTGGGTGAGACACGAGTGAACCAACGGGCTCTCTCGACGGCGGATGGCCCACAGCACGGAACGCGGTTCCTCGGTGCGTGTCTGTTTGGGAGCGTCGCCATGTCCAAGGCTGCTTTCGCCGGCCTCAAGGCCGTGCAGGAGATCCGGTTTCACCTCTGCCAGACGTCCAAGGGGAGCGAGGGCGTCCGGAACTTCCTGCTCAAGAGCTACAAGAACATGAAAGCCGCGAGCCCCGCGACGCCTATTCTTATCCGCGAGGCGAGCGGTGTGGAGGGTGGCATCGTCGTTCGTCAAGGTACGCACACCTCCGACCCCGCGGGCGTTTCAGCCCATCGCGTCATCGAACCCAGCCTCCGCGACCCCCGCGTCGCTCCCCGCCGATGCCCACCATCCATCCAATCAAGTGTCCCCTTTGTCTGACCAAAGTCCCCATCCGACCCCCGTCCTCGCAGACTTTGGGATGGAGAAGAAGGCTTCTCTCGAGGGTATGGACGAGAAGGCGGTGGAAAAGGAGGTCACCTCGCTCCTCAAGTAAATTAGCGCCTTTTCTCGTTCCACTCGGACGAGATCGTTTGGTAGAGGGCCCACCGCGGGAAACCCTTGACGATGTAATTCTACTTCTGTTCACAACACCGCCGCGCAGCGTCCGTTTTTTATGGTGTCATCGTGCGATCCATGTGCCGCGACTAACGGGACCAGAGGGACTCGGGTGCGCCTGGGACCGGACGCATCGCCAACGGGGTGAATCTAACGGGTAATCGCTATTCAACCGCGTGACCTAAAGCTAAAAACCAACAGAACGGGCGCTACTTCGACGTCGTCGAGGGCTGTTCCTCAGTGAGCAAGACCTTGTTCGTCGCAGCCTCGAACGCCGCCGTCGCCTTCGACAGAACTTTCTCCGATGCCTCCAACTCCCGCGCCAGCTCCTTGTCCAGCTCGTCGTTCTCCGCCTGAAGCTTGGCTATCCTCCCCAGCTGCGCGGGCTCGTCCAGATCCACCTCTGGGAGCAAAGAGGCGAGCTCGTCGATCTTCCTGCTCTGCTGGATCAAAGCCGCTGCCATCTCCTGCGATGATAGAACGTAGATGTCAGTCTCTGAGGCATTCACCGGTCGTTTCGGGCGTGCGAGGAAGGGAAATCCGGGAGGGAAGGAGGATGGAGCTCGCACCTTTATTTGCTTCTCGCTCGCCTCGAGGCCATCGTCGGGCAGCGCGTCGCTGAGTTCGCCGTCCGCCGTCGTCCCGGCCGGCTTGGCATCCCTCTGCAGCATGCCGGTGCAGTTGTAAAACATGCCATTGATCTCGTTCACCGAATCCTGAAGTTGAGTGACGATGTCCGCCATGGCGCCCCACCGCCCCACAAAGTGAGCGACTCGTCTCGACCCGACGTGCACTGGCAGACTGGCTCCGTAGTGCTACACACAAATCCGGGAATTAGCAGCTAGGACTCACCTTCGGATGGATCGAAAGACATGCATCCGTGGTGACGCTAACCATAAATACGATTCCACCGGTTGGTCGTCGTTTTTAAAAATGCTGCTTTTTTACCGCCATTTTTATCAGAGCAGGGTCAATACTCTGGTCGCCGACGGGCGCCGTGACCGCTTGACGACGTGGATTGCGGATACTGGCGGCTCATCGCGAAGAGTTAGGACGCATTGAAACGCCGCGCGCGAGACCCCGCTTCGTGGTTGTCAGGGATGGGTGTCGTCTCAGGGTTTGGAGCGGATCGGGGTGGAGAGCAGCAGCAAGGCTCGATGACGAGCAGCACCTATGTGAAGAGCACCGGTCACCGCCTGTCGTTTGGCATAGGCGGTGTCAGTGATCTCAACCCGAAGGAGCAGTTCGTACCTGCTCTTGAACGAACGGTGAGATGCCCCAGATTGTCCACTGCGGTCGAAGTCGGCCCAGGGATCGGCCCGCGCGCCGACTTGATTTTGCCGCCTTTTCTCCTCGGAGAACACCACGATTCACGATCTCGCCAGCACTCCCCTTGACTCGCCCCTCTCATGCACGTAATCGTTCGCCCACCTGACCGTATATCCCTCTCCAAACGACGCATCCTCAGATCATGCAAGACGACGATGGTCACGCATCTTACGGCGCCGAGGGATACGACGCGGAGCGCACTCCCCTGGCGAAAGGAAAGACGACCGCTGTTGGGAAGAGTCCAAACACCGTGTTGTTCAGTCCGCTGTCCATGGCGAGCTCCGCGAGCGGAAGACAGCCAGGAGACGACACCATGGACTCGAGCTTCGAGCTTGACGTCGTGGAGGAACACACGCCTCTGCGCGCCAGCCTCAAGTCGATCAGCGAGCGGGATTTCAACGTGCCCGAGTCTGTCACCGCGGAGGAAGATGCCGAGCACAGCTGGCTCAGGAGGAGGCGCGACTCTGACACTGAGACGCCCGACAACGCAGGCAACACCGTCATCTTGTCGACGATTCATCCAAGCGCGGAGGAGGCCACGATTCACAGGCGCGTAGCCGAGCTCAGGCTGGCGCTGAGGACCGCTGACGGTGCCCTGGATAAGGCGCGCGCCCGGTTCGAGGAGGCTGAGTGGGCGCGAAACGAAGCCGAGTCCGAGGCGGCGGCACTTCGCGCTCGGGTGTGGACGCTCGAGGGAGCGGAATCTCTCTCGGGTACTCGTCTACACGACGGCTCCCTCGACCTCCTCCGAGGCGAACTCCTCAATGAAGCGACGGCAGAGCTGGAGGAGGCGGCCCGCGCGACGGCGGAGGCTGAGGAGCGCGCCAGGGAAGCAGCCGCGGCGCTTCGTCGGGCTGAAGACACCGCAGCTGCGATCGCCGCCGCGGCTAGCGGCGAGGTGGAAACCCTCTCCCTGGAAGCGGCTCAGGCTAGACTGCGAGCGAAAGCGGAGGCAAGAGACGCCGCGAACGCCCGCAGTTCTCGCGAGCGCGCCGAGTCGGTAGCGGCGGAGGCTGAGGCTGAGGCGGCGAAGTGGCGCGACATCGGCAAGCGCGAAACTGAATTGCGCGCGGCCGCGGACAAGGCTGCCAAGATCGCCTCCGACGAGGCTGAAGAGGCGAAGGAGTCAGCCGCGGTCGCTGCCGCCCGCGAGTCCGAGGCTGCGCAACATAACAACTGGCTTCAGGAGCGCGTCCGCGAGCTCGAGGACGCCGAGGGCTCCGACGCCGGCGCACGATACGGCTCCGAACTTCGCCGTCTGCGTGAACAGCTGACAGCCGATGCGGCCAAGGCGGCGGATGAACTCGCAGCCGAACGAGCCGCCAGACGCAAGCTCGAAGCACTGCTTCTCGAGGCTCGTGGTGATGCACCCATCCCCGCGGTTCTCGCCGCTACGGAGACTGAAGTTTCTGAAAAGGTGTTGATGTTGGAGGCAAAGCTCAACGAAGAGCGCGAGTACTCTGCTCGGCTTCAGCGCGAGCTCGACACTACCGTCGTGTCAAAACCCGCTAGAAGCTCTCTGCACGACAGCCAGGACAGCTGGGCCGATGCTCTTGGGCTCCAGGAAGGCGACGCCGTGAGCGATGGGGAGAAGGATGAGAAGGTGGCCATGCTGGCCGGCGCGCCGTTTGAGTCCGGGACGCCCGAGTCTTCGCCGAAGAAGGAAAAGGACGAAGAGAAACCCGCATCGCCTGCGAAAAACGAGCGAGTGCTCCAGCTAGAGGGCATGCTCGAGGAGGCTGAGCGCGAGATCGAGGATCTTCAGGGGATGAACACAGAGCTGCTCGAGCAGCGAGAGAGATCAGTCGCCATCCTCTCATCCGCCACATCCACCGCCGCAGCCGGCACCGCTGCTGCTGTTGAGGCTGCCCTCACCCGCAACACCGACATGTGGACATCCAAACTGAGGGAAGCCGAGAGGGTCGCGGACGAGGCGACGGCGACCGCCGAACGTGCAGCTCAACGCGTCGCCATGCTCCAGGCTGAGTGCGACGCCGCGCAGAAGGATCTCGTCGAGCTGCGGGCCAGAGGAGCCGAGCTCACCGAAAGGGAGGCTAAGCTTCAGGCCACACTGAAGGCGATGGAGGATGAGAAGGTGTCGGCCCAGGCCACGAAGGTCGAACTCGTCGAGTCGGACAAGACCAGGGAGGATCAGCTCATTGAGGCGCGGCAAATCGCAGCTGAAGCGGCATCCAAGCTGGCTGACGCCGAGCGCGCAGCAGCCGAGGCTTCGGAGTATGCTGAGCGCGCGGCGGCTGAGGCTGACGCTAAGCTCGCCAAGGCTGAAGAGATGGTCGCTGAAGCAAACGGGACCGCCGAACGCGTCAGGTCGGACGCGGAGGCCGCGCTCGCCGAGGCTCAGCAGATCGCCGTTGACGCAAAGCAGTCGGCTGCCCTCGCCGTTGCCGAGGCGAAGCAGTCGGCTGCTGACGCCGTCGCCGAAGCCCACGCCAAGCTCACAGCCTTTGCGGAAGCGGAGAAGGAAAGGGAGCAAGACGAATTCGAGACGGAAAAGGAATGGGAAGAGAAGCTCACGGAGGCGAGGCACGCCGCAGCTGAAGCTCAGGCCAAACAGGCCAAGGCTGAGGCCATGGCTGCTGAGGCTAAGTTGACCGCCTCTCGTGCCCTCATTCGTGCGGAGGAGGAGAGGGAGGGAGATGTCGCCGAAACTGAGAAGGAATGGGAGGAGAAGTACGCCGAGGCTGAGCAACGCGCACAGTTGGCAGAGTCGAAACTTTCGATGCTCGAAAAGGCCGCCTCCGAGTCCAAGGACACCGCCGCTCAGGCCGTCCGTCGCGTCGAGGTGCTCAAGAGGGCCGCCTCCGAGTCCAAGGATACCGCCGCTCAGGCCATGCGTCGCGCCGAGGTGCTCGAGAAGGAACACTCTGCGGCCCAGCGTGAAATTAACATGATGCGCGAAAGGGAGGCTACCGCGGAGCTCGCGGCGGAGGCTGAGGCTGCGTTCGCCGCGCTCGAAGCCGGTGAGGAAGCGAAGATGGAGGCTGCGGAGGCTCTCGCTCAGGCTCGTGCCGAGGCCGCGACGGCCCGCGGCGAGCTTGACGCTCTCCGCGAGTCGATCCGCATCAACGGCGAACGCGAGGAAGCATCCACCCAGTCCATGACTGCCGCCATGCGCTCCGTCGGTGTCACCGTCGTGCAGATGACTTCTGAGGACGAGGTCGATACGGATTTCAACGCCGCCGTCGACACGGACATCGACGACCAGAGGGACACCCCGCTCGAGCGCGCGCTGCGTCGGGACCGTGAGGCTGGATCGGGTGTGGTTGTGAAGGGTCGTCCTATGTTGGATGAAGCGCCTTCAAAGACCCGCAAACCTGTATCAACCCAGCGTGACAGGCTCGCCGCGGCTGCTGCGGAAGCAGCCGCGGAGGTTGAGGCTCTCCAAGATTCCAACAGGAATGAGTTTTTGCCCTCCACGAGCGAGCGAGACACGGAACTGGACCTCTCGGAGCCTGAAACAGCAGTGGATCATCCAACCGGGGAGGGACAGTGGGTTTGGCACGGACACGGAACGCCACCAAAGTCACCGATGCCTCGGGAGCAAAATGATCTCGAAGGCAGGACCCCCGTTGCAGCGCCGGTCACGGCTTCGGTTGTGCCGGTGGCCACCGCGGTTGACTTCGGCAAGCCCAGAACATCGACGGTCGCTCGCCGCCTCGATGTCGACCACGATGCTACCGAGGTGATGGCGCCCCGGCCCGCGAGGCGTCTCTCCGAAGGGGGTGACTTCTCGCGCGCTCGATCGAAGGGGGGCCGCATGTCTCGCGTCGCCACCCACCCGGGGCACAGCGAGAGAATGACTGGTGCCATGGACATCTCCTCCTCTGACGAAGATGATCTGTGCAGAATTTCCTCCGACGATGAGAGCAGCGCTCCCAGCGCCCCGGCGTCAATGAAGAGCCAACGCAGGCATGTTCACAGCCGCAGGGACGTGGGTGAACCGCACATGACGCCTCCCAGGTCGGCTCCAACGCAGAGCATGATGTCGCCCACTCGGAGCAGAAGAAACTCTCCCGTGGAGATGAGCGAGGAGTTTGAGGGTAGCCCTATCCGCGCTTCGGATGCCTTTGTGGCGGTGGCAGCGACGGCACACGCCGCCGCGAGCGTGGCGCGTGGGGACTGGTCGGCTGATGGAACGCCTAAACCGTCGCCCGCTAAACTTGCCGCAGCGGCTCTCGCGGCGTCTTTGAGCTCCCCTTTCAAGAGCCCCAGGCAACCGGCGCGCATGGAGAACGGGGCGAGGCGTTCCATTCAGGAAGGAGAGGCTGCGCTGGAAGCGATGCGCGCATCGAGGGCCTCTCTCGCTGCAAGGACCGGTGGCAGTCCTCCGGCGGAGGAAGTGTCCACACCCGCCAAGCGACAGACCGGCTCGGCTCGCACCAGTCCCATGCAGGCCAAGTCAACCCCCCGAGGCCGTACCGCGGCAGAAGCATCCGGTCGTCCCGCGGGTACCTGGGGAAGGCCAAGCCCTTCGTCAGGTTCCCGACCAACAACGATTGGGAGCCAGCGAACACTTAACCACCGCTACGCATAGACGATTCTAAAGTGAATAAAACCCATTTGGTTGACTATTAAACTTTTCTCACCCCAACCGACCTCCAATATCCCGAGATTCTCGCAAGGCCATGACAGCAAGCTCCAGGGCGGATGCCGCGGGAGCAATCACCAGGGCCATCGTGAGGGCCTGGCATGTCAGCATCCCAAGAACCAAGCTTACCATGGTCTCGCCGGGCATGTGGAAATAGATGGCGGTGAACCATGAATCGCCACACTGAAGCCCCATCAGACACAAGGATTGGAGCATCACCATTGCTGCTGATATAGTCGCAAACACTGTCGACTTCATCACAACCAGTCGAGCCAGCAGCGCAAGTCCAGCCACAGCCTCCGCGTGTGCCGCAGAGAACACGCACGCGCCCAAGAAAACATGGTCCGACATAGCATCACCGCCGAACACCCTTGCTGCAAAGTACACAGAGAGGCGGATTAACGCTGCTAAAACATACACGATACCGGCACGTGCCGGGGACACATCTTTCGTCATGTTCGATGCACCGGATAAGAACGAAGCCATGGCACGTGTCGCTAAAGGTATGAGTGGCAAGAGTGGCCCAACGTGAATGAAAATTCCGTCGTACCATGCCAAAGGTAGGTACGACGATGTGTCGCTGCTACCGTAATTCCCGCGATATGTCGCCATTCCTAGGACTATAGTCATCAGCCACACGAGCTGAGGCGCGACTACGGCGATTCTCGATATCGGGAAGTTCCTCGTTGGTCGCGATTGCTCACGCCCCGGGCCAGAGAAATCGCCCGAGCTGGACATCGTCTGGGTCTCCGGAGGTTGAGGAGGTATCGGGATCCGCCGACGTAAGGATGACATGCGCGACCCTCTATGCACCTATCGATCCCCAAAATGCAGCCGGCAAGCCCCGATGGCCGCGGACCTTCTTCGCCTGTTCTCCCCGCACTGTGCAAGACCAGAAATCTCAGCTGCTGGTATTTGTCCTGCCAGGAACCAGCACGCCGTGGAACGACAAACCGACGAGTTCTTGAGAGGGTTTGCGCGTCACATGATTGATCGGTGAATTATTTCGTTACGATTTCTATTGAGGACCTAACGCAGAGGGGCTCGTGCTTCACACACGAAGTGTAGCCGCGAGAAGGATGTGATCCGACGGCTCAGTTGGCGCCGGAAACGGCCCCTTCACCTCGCTCCTGTGGGGAAGCTGCAGCACTTCAGCCACTTCGATCTTCGGGGAGATGAAGATGTAGTCTAAGGTGTCGATGAACTGCGGGTCATCCTTGATTTGCGCAAAGTTGGTAAAGTCCGGCTCGGCGCCGTTGGCCACCTTGTACGCGCTCTGCATCGGATACTTCAACGACGTGGACCACTCCCCGCCCTCGGGAGCTACCGGCGCAGCCTCGTGGTCCGACGCGATCGTGCCCGTCGTGATGAGATCGTATCCCCCGTCACCCGGCTTGAGGTTAAAGTCACCCATGAGGATCACCGGGAGGTTGCCAGACTGCTGCTGCGCATACATAGCCGCGAGCTGCGAGTGGATAGTCATAACCTTCGGGTTACGGAACATACACGGCATGTGGTAGTTCGCAACTCCGAACTCCGCTCCTGATTCCTTGCACTTCAGCGACGCATACATGATAGTATTGAACCGTCCCCGAGCCAGCTGCCAGTCGGTCTGAGGAGGACGCTCGCCAGATACCTTGCGATAGAGGTTGACGGGGTAGTTGATGACTTTTTGCAACATCCCGGGCTTGGGCTCCCTCGGCAACTTCTTGGTATCGCTGCAGCGCGAGATGTCAACCTTGCTCACGTCATACTTGTCCAAAGGAACGGCGAGCGCGATGCCCATGTACCCGTTGAACGGTTTGCCGTACAGCGAGCAGATCATGTGATAGCCACGCTTTGCGAAGAACACGTGCAGCTCGCCCGCCCACTTCTGCGACACCTCCTGGAGGCCGATCACCGCCCCCTTGGCCATCTCCGGCTCAAGCTTGGTCAGGAGCTTGGCCAGACGGTTTGGCGGATGCAGATCATCAGGATCGCAATGAGTGAAGTACCCTGGCTCGCAGAGAGAGCTAGACAGCACGTTGTACGTCACCACACGAGCGTCGTGCGTCGAGGAAGCCATCACGGTTGTTGCGAAGGCGCGACGGTGCTTTCGCTGGATCTGAAGCTGGAAGTGCGTCCTGTGTCCGCTAAACGTCGGTGAAGACGACGCACCAGAGAAGGAAAGCGAAGTGAAGGAAGCAACCGCTGATACGGTGCCGTTCAGTCGCAAAGCGCCGCGAGTATCGGTGACGCGGTTCCACTTGAGTGAAGCGGTGTTGAAGGATGCGCTAGGTTGCTGCGCACTCAAGCGAGGAGACCTCGATCCGAATGAGCTGGATCTAGGGGAGAAATTGACCTGGCGGCGGAGCAGACGAAACGCTGTAGCCGTCGGAAGCGCACCGGACATCGATCGGGGGGCGACGGTGTCGTCGCGACTGGCTCCCAGATCCGAAAGATGATTGATGTTATTTCAAAAGCCTGGGAACAATGGCGTGGCGAACGGACGTGCACAGTCTTACTACATGTATCATATTACTCTCGAGACATATTGGATGTCTAATCATCTACACGCGGGCAAAGAATATCTTGTACGCAAAGATCGCCGCGCACAATCCCCAGACGACGACGGTCTGCACGTCAACCTTCCGCTCCTGGGCAGAGTCCGCGGCGCCGGCTGCGGGTTCATCAGACGCAGCCTCCGCCTCCTTGGGAGAGTTCCAGCGTGCACCTCCAACCCCGGCTCCTCCCTCGAACGCAACACCGCCGCTGCTGACAGATCGAGCCTCACCCACGGTCAACATCGGCTTCTGGGGAGCTTCGGTTTCGGGCGCGGGCGCGGGCGTCTGCAACTCGGCCTCGCTGAACGTGACTGTGCCGACGCCGTCACCAAACACAGCGGCTCCGCTCTTCAGGGCCTGGCGCCCGCGGGATACGGACGATACTCCCACGGCGATGGGATCGGTGGAGCCCTCCACAGGAACATCGACCTCGAGAACAAGGTCGACCTCGTAGCCCTCGGTCCAACCGTGCCAAGACGCGATACCGCCGCCGCGCTCAAACACCGCGGCGCCACTCTTGCCGGCGTTTTCACCGTAAGACGCCATCGGTGGCTTCGAGGTGATGTCCTGTGCGCTCGGCATCTCAGGCTCCAGCACGGGGGAGGGTGGTGCAGGCGGTGCGACCTCAGGGACGGGTTCGGCGACCGATTCAACGGGCTCGGGAACGGTTTCGGTCGTGGCGACGGCCTCCTCCTTCTCGGGGACGACGGCGACCTCGAGTTTCTTTGCCAGGCGAGACATGTACACGCAGACGCCAGCAGCCTCGAAGGCCGCGAGGCGGAACCCATCGGGCTTGTTCTCGCTGAACTGATACATGAAGTGCACGCCGCGGGTGTCGACGATGCAATGCCGCATCGGGGATTTCGTCTCCGCCCAGGTCGCGGCGACGTACTGGGAAGCAGCGGTCGCCTCGGCGGTCACCGCGTCGCGGTCGACTACACCGACACCGCCGCAGACAAACTTCGATCCGGTGGACACGAGCCTCGCGTGCTTCGTGCTGTTCGCGACACGCGCGTTACGCCGGCGGGCACCGAACGCCGATGCCCCGCGATGCGTCCCGACGACGGGGAGGTTGCTCACGCAAGCCATGGTGTTATCTTTCGGGAGATCTCGCGACTGTTTCAAACTTTCCCGATCGGAAACGGAGTTGAAGGATCGCCGGTGGTTTCCTGGATCCGGAACTGCAAGTACGCGCGACCCGACTCGACGAGCTCAAATGCTGTCTGAAGGGGCAGGTCCCGGTGCCTGAACGTCTCGGATAGTGTGGACGCGGGGTGTCCTTCCGCGCTGTACTTACCCCACCCTTCAGAAGTTCGGAAAAGGGTGCCGTCGAAGATGGCAATTTTCTCACCGTCCTTTCGGTCCGTTGGACGTTTTTCGAAAATAAACGAAGCCAAATGCACAGCGAGCTCCACAACTCGACGCACAGCTCGTGAGAGCTGGTCGTATCGTGCGACCATGAGTCACACGTGGTTTGTCAGGCTACCGCCCAAGCTCGATGATATCTCCCGCATCGACGATGCGGCCCTGCTGAACGGCCTTCGAGGCGGTGTGGTGGCCGAAAAGCCAATCACCGTCGTGGCCGAGCAACGACTCGACTGCGCGAGGCCGGACCCGAACGACCATAACCACGCCTGCGCCGTCGAGAGACGAGGCATCTTCCGTTCGATGCGCGTCGGTGGGCGTGATGGAAGCGGCATCGAGCGGTTCCAGCTGCACACGGAGGCTGATGACGGCGACCTCAAGCCGGTGAGCAGAAGCTGGCGCCAGTTCGAGTTCATCCCTCGGCAGGAGGGAGCCTTCGTCTTCACGCAGACGGGCTCGCCCAACCTGCTGTTCAGCACAATTCCGACCAAGGGCAGCAAGACTGGAAGCATGGTGTTTCTGTTCGGATCTTGCTCCGCCGCTGTGAACTCTTTCGCGATAGACGCCAGCGGGTCGGTCGTCGTCGCCGGCGCGCAGGACGGCAGCCTGGCTGTGTGGAAAATCTCGGACGGCAAGAAGATTGGCGCCATCAGCGGGGCGCACGAAGGTGGAGTGCGGGCGGTCGCGTTTCTCTCGCCGACCTGCGTGGTTTCGGCTGGAGCTGACAACACGGTTCGCATCTGGCAAGTCAGCGCGGACCCGAGGCTGCGAATGTTGCACAGGATGGCCGCGGGAGAAGCTCCGCTCACCGCGATTGCCGCGTGGGGACAGGAGGGGGAAGCGCACCAGTTCCTGGCAGCAGGTGGGGACGATGGAACCGTCTACGCCTGGAAAGCGAATTCGTTAGTTAGCGTGGAGGGCGAGATGCGATGGGTGCCCACCACAGTGTCGCATCACCTGCAGGGTAAGGAGGTTGCGGAGCTCTCTTTCCGAGGCGACGGCGCGGCTCTGATTGCTGGAAGCCGCGACTCGAGACAACTAGGCGGGGGAGAGGTCCGCCTATTCGAAACCGAGCACTGGACCGTCGTCGCCTCTCAGCCATATTCCAGCCATGTGGTGGCGTGCATGTACTCACGTTCCGAGCTCATCGTGGACTTGGTTCTGGTGTGCAGCGCCGCGGGTTCACCTCGGCTGATGGAGGGCAGATTGGTTCCGGCTGTCTCTGCTCCCCTTCGTGACCGAGGTCTAGGCGGGGACATGCCCCCGCAGCCTCTTGGGCACGGTCTTCTTGGCCCTTCAGGGGGTAGAGACGGAAATGGTATTCGTATCGTCAGCCCCACGGGATCTGACGACGAGAGCGATCCTCGTGATCACCCGCCGCCTATTCCGGCGAAAAAAATGATGGATCCCACCCCGGAGGCCCCCAAGCCGGTGTTACGTCCGGCGTTCAGGCGCTCTGGAAAATACCTCACCGAGTCGCGTGTATCCCCCGCGGAACGTGCCACGCGTTTGGCGGCCGAGATGGCGTCGGATATTATGGCGGATGCTCCTGTGACTTCGGATGACGATGAGTACGAGGATGATGATGCAGAAAATCAGGGGGATCCCAATGATGTGCTCGGAGGCGTGGAAGGCGCCGAAACCATCCTCGCCAAACCCACACTCATGTCCTCACGACCCATACTTCATCGCCAGGCACTCATTCCGTTCGCTGTGTACGACAGGGACACCGAGTTGCAGCATCACATGGCGCCGCTTGGAATTTCTGGACGCGAGGAGGCTGCGAAAGTTGCAGATACACATGTCCGGGCGATGGCAGCGTCGAACATGAACCTCGCCTTCCCACGTAACGGTCGGCGTTTTGAAGGTCTTGCACAGATTCCTAAGGCGGATATGCCAACGAAAGCGAAGCGGATGGTCGGAAAACAACTGGATCCGAAGTGGTTGGCGGTGCGTGACATAAAGCCGCGAATGGAGGATATGTGGGTCGCAGCCAGGCGAGAGCCTCAGGTTTGCAGCACGGAGGGATGGAGCTCGAGTACGCTTCTTATGCCTCCCTCCGAGGGCGTGGAGTACTAAGTTTTGTAGCATTTTGATCACGTGACGAAGACACATCGTGTTCGTAAACTAGTTATTCTATGTCGGACTAAACGTTACCACCGAGCAATTCATGCAGAGCGTGTTCGTGCTTCTGAAGCCGCAACACCTCATCCTCGAGTTGTCGGACACGCGATTTTGAAAATCTCAGTTCCTTCTTGGCCATCTGACACTCTGCTCTTGACCGCTCCACTTCCTCCTGTGCCACATCGAGCAACTGGACGATCTCTTCGTTCGAGCCCTCATCAAGTTCTCGAGCCGGCTCTCCAGCAGTGGTGCCGAGGAGACCTAAACGTTGTTCAAGAGCAGAGACACGTGCTTCCGCGGCTTCACGTGCGAGCCGTGCGATTTCTAACTCTGCCTTGGAATCCTTCAGAGCTTCTTCAGCTGCGAATATTTTTGATTTAACGTCAGAAGCTGATG
>Ga0115567_10001190_pt1 | contig 26079 bp, 20 predicted proteins | sample COGITO_mtgs_1204_2_FD_88679 | JGI IMG/M metagenome (GOLD analysis project Ga0115567, IMG submission 88679) | Pelagic marine microbial communities from North Sea - COGITO_mtgs_120412 | ecosystem: Environmental > Aquatic > Marine > Epipelagic | place: Germany:Helgoland, sampling site Kabeltonne... | reverse complement strand
TCACCGTTATCCTCGACTTTAACCTCATAGCCTAAGTCTAGTATACGTCCAGTTACACTGACTTTAGGACCGCCTTGATAGTCTTGCTTGTTTTTTGAAAATGCCTGGAATGCATTGATGACAAGGTTTATAAAGACCTGTTTGATTTTATTTTCATCAACCATCAGGCTTTGGTTTTCAACCTCACAGCAAAGCTCTACGCCTTCAGAGCGCGGGTCTAATTTGATCAGTCCGACCATCTCTTCAAAAAATTTAGATGTTTCTATTTTGTCAGATTGTCTGACCTCTGGGCTTGCAAATCCCAAAAAATCCGTAACGAGTGCATTGAGTCTATCAATTTCTTTTAAAACCGTTTTAAAAAGCTTTTTTGTATCTTCAGCGTCAAGACCACCGTCTTTAATGAGCTCAACACTTCCACTAATTCCAGCCAAGGGGTTTCTAATTTCATGAGCAAGGCCTGCAGAAAGCTGTCCAATTGCTGAAAGCTTTCTGTTTTGCTCTAGTTCATTCTGAGTTTTGAGTCTTTCGGTTTCATCACTGATCAACCAAACTTTTTGGTTCCAGGCCGATGAAGTTTTAAGGCTGGACTCATCGACTCTAAAAAATCTATTTTGAATTTCAAAATGCTCTGAAGACCCATCTTCTTTATTTCTGAGATAAGTTTTAAAAGAGTTTTCTGCCATAATTACAAACTTACCACCAAGTGAATTCAATGGCTTAAAGCTTTCGATTGTGCCAATAAGAACTGCAGAGTCCACTGAGCTTAAGACAGCCTGGTTCAATTGTTCCTGATTTATTAGTTTTTCGCTCACTTGGCCAAACGCACTGGAGCTTCCAATAAAAAACTTTTGCAAAAAGTAAGACGACACACCGTAAATCACAAAACTTAATGAGTTGAATGTAAAATAAAAAGAGCTATATGCAGAACCTAGCAACATTCTATCTTCTAAAAAAATAATAAACGCTAGAAGGGTCACAGAAAAAACAAAAATCGTTTCGACCAAAGAAAGAAAGAGCCCCGCTACAACAATATTTAAACTCAAAAAACCAACAAAAGTATTTAAGGGCACTGGATTATAGAGCGCATACATCAATAAAAAAAGAACATCGAAAATACAAATAGTAAGAGTTATTTTTTTAAAATCAATTTTATCTTTAAAGTTATAAACTGTGAACAGACCCAAAAATGGAGCCAGAAGTATAAAGATTCTTTTAGAGTACAGACCCGAGGATGTGATGACCTGCCATGATTCTAAATCCACTAAAAAGAAAAAACTGAGAACACTTACAATGCCTAATTTTAGTAGAATAAGAAAGCTGACACCTCGCTCCTCTTTGAGCGTATGAATCAAAAAACTTAAATCAGGCATCTTTAAAAAGCATCTCCCATTTTAAATATTGGCAAGAACATTGCGATCACCAAGAAACCAATCATTCCACCTAAAACAACAATCACTATGGGCTCCAGTAAGCTGGTGAGCTGTTCGGCAGTGGTCTCAACTTCATCTTCATAAAAGTCAGCAACCTTTTCTAGCATTGTGTCCATGCTTCCTGTCTGCTCGCCGATAGCAATCATCTGAATCACTATAACTGGAAAGAAGCCTGATTTTCGAAGTGGTTCTGTCAAAGGCTTGCCGGACACAATCTGATCTCTTGCTTCAGACATGTGTTCATCAATGATGACATTTCCCATTGTTCCAATTGTAATTCCAATAGCATCGTTAATCCGAATACCGGATTTTAAAAGTGTTGAAACAGTTCTACTCATCCTTGCTACTGCACCTTTTTTTACAAGACCACCAAACAATGGGACTTTTAATAAAAGATGATCAACAGGTCTCCTTAGAACTCCACTTTTATAAAAATAAGAAATCATGATCGGTGCCGCAACTAATATTGCAAAAAATATCATCCAATTGTCTTTGAATCCGTGGCTTAAATTCACAACGATTTTTGTCATTTCTGGCAGTTCCTGCCCGTTTGATTTAAAAAGTTTTTCAAACTTAGGAATTACAAAAACCAAAATTGCAGTCAGTGCAGCTATGGCAACAGCAATCGTCACGGCAGGATACATTAATGCACCTACAATTTTTGCTTTAAGTTTTCGTCTTTTTTCATAAAAAGTTCCCAATCTGTCTAACACTTCATCTAAGATACCACCTTGCTCACCAGCTTTAACTAAATTGACCACCATTTTATCAAAAACTTTAGGATGCTTGCTCATAGAGTCGGACAAAGTTTTACCTTCTTTAATCTCTTCAATTAAGAACTTTAAAACTCTTGATAGTGCTGGCGAAATTGCCGACTCTTCTAAAGAAACTAGACTTTCTAAAAGTGGCACCCCTGCCTTTAACAGCACAGAAAGCTGCCGTAGAAAGATTTGAAACTCTTTAGGTTTAACAGCGCTGGCAAACAAGTCAAAGCCACCAGTCTTTTTTGCAGACTTAACTGTTACGGGTTTGTGGCCTGCCTCTCTTAACCTTGCTCGGATATCTAGTTCTGATTCGCCTAAGGCACTGCCCTTAACTAGTTTTCCAGCTTGGTTTCTTGAGGTGAAATAAAATTTGAGTTTCTTAGCCATTTGTATTACATCCCTGAATCAGACAAAAACTCATTGAGCTCTTCTGGGTTAGAACTAGTTGCATAGGCACTCTCAACTGAAATTTTTCTTTTTAAAACTAATGAATGTAGTGATTGGTTGAATGAAACACCTTTAGACTTCAAGAGAGTCTTGAGTCGTTTAACCTGCTCGCCCGTTTCTAAGGTAGAGAGCTCCTGAAGGTCATTAACTGGGAGTGCTTCAAAAACAATGGACTTCTTTCCATCATTAGAGGTTGCAGCTCTAACCCCTACAAATCCAATTATAGATTTAAGAACAAAGTCTTTGTAAAATTTTTTATCAAGGGAGTTTGATAAGTCAGCCCAAACAGCATCAATGTCACTCCAAAAAGAGTTAAAGACCACAAAAGCACCTCGATCAGACATGCGCACAAGATTTTCTCCACCAATATTTTTGATGTCACTTTTAAAAAAGTAGGCATCAAAAAGAGGTGAACTCTGAATTTTGCTCAAAAAACCTTTCTCATCAGAAGAAGAGGTTATAAAATGTTTGCCATCGGAGACCTCATCCAGGGCTGGTCCAGAAGAAAAGACAAGGCTCTTTCCTGCAATACGTTGAATTCTTTGCTCTGCAAAAGAAAGCCTAACCTCTTCAACCAAATCAGGATCTGACCCATAAAAAACAACGAGTCCTGAACCTGACTCCGTCCAATCTTGAACATAACCTGGAGTTAAAAAATTCTTCCAATTCCAATCTCTAGAGTGGATTTGTTTAATACAAATGGTGGTTGTGTCCGAAAGACTTAAAATTTCATATTTGAATTGAGCACTGTTTAGATAAAAAATTTTGCGTTCTGCATCGGGCCCTGATAGATCTATAATTTCATTTTGAATTGCTTCCAAGTCTTCTTTAAATAAGAAAACCTCTGAAAGAAGCCTTGTTTGTCCATCTTCAAGCTTGGCTGCGGGTCTATTGCCCTGTGCAAAAATGAATTGCTCAATTTTTTCATTTTCGACCAAGCCTAAGTAATGGCTAAAATTCATAGATCATCTCCTACGGAGGTGTTCACCACCTCTTCAACTGTAGTCAGTCCATCACGAAGTCGTGATAAAGCAGACCTTCTAAGCGTCACTAAACCACCCTTTTCGATAGCTGACTTCTTGAGCTTAGCATTGCTTACATCGGCAATTATCCCTTTCCTTAGATCAGTTGTCATTTCTAAAATTTCAAAAATAGGCATTCGGCCTTTGTAGCCAGATTTATTACATGCCGAACAGCCTTTGCCTTTTTTTAGATTTTTATATTCTGGCAGTTCTTCTGGTTTAACACCAAGATCAAGAAGCACTTCATCGGCAATCTCAATAGGCTTTAAACAAGACTTGCAATTTAAACGAACTAATCTTTGAGCAACAACTAAATTGATCACTTCTGCAACCATATATGCTGGAACACCAATATCTACGAGCCTCGAGATTGTCGCGACTGAGTCATTTGTATGCAACGTGCTTACAACTAAATGACCGGTTGAGGCGGCTTTAAAAGCAATTTCTGCCGTTTCTGTATCTCTAATCTCACCTACCATAATCACATCAGGGTCTTGTCGTAAAAAAGACCTCAAAGCTTCAGAAAAATTAAATCCTATTTCAGAGTTCACCTGAACTTGATTGATGCCATCGATATTGTATTCAACAGGATCTTCCGCGGTTGAAATATTTGTTTCAGTGATATTAATTTCGTTAAGAATAGAGTAAATCGTTGTTGTTTTACCACTACCTGTAGGTCCGGTCATAAGGACCATACCTTGAGGCTTTGAGATACAATTGTTAATCATCAACAACTCTTTATTCGTAAGACCAAGAGTGTTCAGATCAGCAGAAAGATTTGATTGATCCAGCAGTCGCATAACAATCTTCTCACCAAAAAGGACTGGGATAACACTCACTCGAAAATCTACCTCTTTTCCAGATGACTGCCTTACTTTCAATCTACCATCTTGAGGCCTTCTTTTTTCCGCGATGTCCATTTTTGACATAATTTTGATTCTACTCGCGATTGCACCGGCCGTTCCACGAGGTGGAAAAAGTTTTTCTTGTAACTTTCCATCAATTCTATATCTTACGCGACATTTTTTTTCGTAGACTTCAATATGAATGTCAGATGCTTTAGTTTGAATAGCTTCACTCAAAATAGCATTTACAAATTTAATCACTACTCCGTCAGAAGCATCTTCATCAATATTTTCGCTGAATTGGCCTTGCACAGAAAATTCATCTTCTGCTTTTTCAAGATCACTTATAAATGTGTTTATCTCAGCTTTCTTAGGGGCGTAGTGCTTATCAATAGCCTCTTTGATCCGTACGGAATTTGCAGCTACAATTTGAATTGTCATTTGAGTAACCGACTCTAAATCATTTTTGACAAATACATTTGAAGGGTCTGAGCACGCAACCACTAAACATCTTTGACCCACTTTTGAAACTGGGATGATCACATGCTTTCTACAAAAAGCTGGTGACACAAGCTTAACCACTTCTGGATTTGGTTGAAATTGAGATAAGTCTAAATACGGAACAGCAAATTCATCTGAAAGTTTTTTTGCAACTTCATCACCGTCAACCACGCCTAGTTCAATAAGAGCGAGTTCTAATGTCACACCATTTTTAGCTTGATAGTCTCTTGCATTTTTTAAGTCATTAGCCGAAACAAGTTTATCTCGTACAAGTAAATCACCGACTTTCTGTTTCTTTGCGCTCATACTTACTCATCGGATCTTACACCTTAAATAATTAACAATAACTTAATTTCAAGCACTAAATTTTAGAAGCGAGCTAGACTTTTGGCTGTAGCTATATCTTGTGATATTTGAAGTTTAAGTTGCTCAATATTGGCAAACTTTTTTTCAGATCTAATAAAGTTGTGAAGTTCTATCTCAACCAAATCGCCAGCCTTGATCAAAACATTATTTGACCCTAAAACATGAGTTTCAAGAACTAAATTTGCAGCCGATTTAAAAACTGTTGGTCTCAACCCTATATTGCTAATGCCGCGGTAATGCCTTTTACCTGATTTAATAAGTGAGGCATAAACTCCATATGCAATGGCAGTGCTTAAGTCTAGCTTGATATTGAGAGTAGGAAATCCAATTTTTTTACCAAGACCTTGATCTGAACAAATTCTACCCAGATATCGATGAGGTCTACCCAAAAGCTTACTCGCTTTTTCAATATCGCCCTTGAGTAATTTTTTTTTTATGCGCGTACTAGAAATTTTTCCAACCGAGTCTTTTTGAGCTTTAACAATATGAAGCTTCACTTCATTTTTATCACACCACTTTTTTAAATTTTGATGGTTGCCACTTCTGTCTTTCCCAAATTTGAAATCAAATCCAACCACAAGATCTGAGAACTTAACTTTAAAAAAAACAAAATTCAGAAATTCATCCGCTGTCATTTTACTACAGTCTTCATCAAATTTTTTTATAAAAACTTCATCTACACCAGCATTTTTTATCTCTTCTACATTTTGTTCAAAACTGTAAATTTGAGAATAAGGTTTTTGAGGCGTAGAAAAAAACTCTTTAGGGTTTGGTGAGAATGTCAGAACCGAAGATTTGGACCGAGCGGTTTTGGCGATTTCAACAGCTTTTTCTAAGAGTGCACTGTGCCCCAGGTGAACACCATCAAAGCTCCCGAGCGCTAGGGGGCCCACAGATTGCTTCTCACACGCTTTATCTAAATATAATGAGCTCATCACAGCTTCATACCATTCTATTGTTTGAACTTTTACACTCTTCTTGCTACATAGCGTTAGTGTTAAAGCTTAAAAACTTCTTAAACAATCTGCTCTCTAAAAAACAAATGTTTTTGAGATTTGGGCTTGTTTGGGCACTTGGGCTCTTTATCTTCAATTTTGATGAGAACAACAGTTATGACTTGCGCTTTAAGCTGCGGTCCAACCAACCAACCGAACAGTCGGTAATAATTGTAAACATCACTAAATCCGATTGGGATATTGCCTCCAACCCCTCAGGCTTTTCATCACTTTTGAGCTCTGGCGCACCTCTGTCTGATGCTTACTTTTGGTCAACACCTGTTTGGAAAGAGATGTTAACCAATATCTTGAAAGACGCCCCCCAGGTTGTGACAGTTGATCTGTTTTTTGACCGCTCGATACCTATGCCATTTTTTATAGAAAACTCGTTTAAGCTTCCAAAAGTGATATGGAGAGCTGAAGAAGATCAAAGACTTTCTTTTAGACGTCCACGTTTTACAATCAATATAACAACTAGAGGACGGCGCTCGGTTCGCTCTCTCCTTAACATAGGCCTTGGGTATATTTACACGGACTATGACGGAGTCGCTAGAAGATACAACCGCGGATCAAACCTTACTAAATATTTAAAAGATCTTAGTGAAAAAACCTTAACTTACGCAAATCCTGGCTCCACCTCTTACCTTTCCACGCTTGAAAGACCTTTTATAAATTTTAGAGGACCTAGGGCCACCTATCGTACAATTTCATTAAACACTTTGCTCTCAGGATCACTTCCACAAGATTTTTTTAAAGATAAGATTGTGCTGATTGGCGCAAGCTCAATGGATGAACAATTTGTTCGAACTCCAGTGGGAACCCTCTCGCGGACCGAGTATTTGGCCAACACTATAGACAATTTAAAAAACAACCTCTGGATCAAAAGGTTTCCAAAATCTTACTACTATGTTTATTTATTTATTTTAACCGCCCTTTGTTTTCTAATTCTTCATAATTTTAGACAAGGGTTGACTGTCTCGTCTTTAATATTGCTCTCTATTCTTGCTACAGCAACTTCAATAATCTTATTTGATGTTTTCAATATGTGGCTTCCTATTATGAGTCCAATTGCTATTGTGATTCTTTCTTATATAATTCTAATGAACCATCTTTTATCAGAATCTGAATACTCCGTTTGGAAAGCAGAAAAAAAAGAAGAGTCTTCTAGGGAAATGAATGAACTCAAAAACAATTTTGTTAGTTTATTCAGTCATGACTTAAAAACTCCTCTTGCTAAAATTCATGCAATTTCAGACCGCATGCTTCAAAGCACGGTATATGGCGAACAAGAGATAAAAAATGAAATGCAGAAAATCCAAGCTGAAACCAAAGAGCTCAACCGCTACATACAGTCTATCCTACAAGTGACTCGAATTGAAGCGGGAGAGTTTAATTTAAATGTGCATCCGCATGATATCAACGAGCTGATTGAAAATTGCATCATAACTATGGCTCCTCTTGCAGCCTCTAAAAATATAATAATAGATTTTAAACAAGAACCTATGTTTGCAATTGATATGGACGCAGCACTTATAAAAGAAGTTTTCTTAAACATCATAGACAACAGTATAAAATACTGTCCTGAAGGCTCACGGATCACAATTGTCACTTCGGACTCAGAAGAACGTGTCTTGGTTGATTTTTCTGACAACGGGCCAGGAGTGGAAGAGAAGGAGCAAATAGCGATATTTGAGAAATTCTACCGCTCAAAGAACAACCCCTCACACAAAAAAGGAACCGGTTTAGGGCTTTATCTTGTCAGATATTTCATTGAAATACATGATGGTACTGTAGAGATGCAGAGCGCTGCGGGACAGGGAACCTCGTTTAAAATTTCACTCCCTTTTGAACAAAAAAAAGATGAAGCCTAAACCTAACTATCACCTAAAATTAAGGATCTAAAATGGGAACACTCGATACAAACACTTTAAATATTTTAATCGTAGATGACGAAGCTGAATTAAGACAAGCCGTTTCAGCTGTTATTAAAGAAAATCTCTTACAGCCCGTTACCATTAAAGAGGCCGAAGATGGTGAATCTGCAGTCAGATTAGTTGGACAAGAGGATTTTGATTTTATCTTTATGGACGTTCGCATGCCGGGTATGAGTGGACTAGAAGCGCTCACAAAAATTAAATCTTTAGACCCTAGAATTATGGTGATTATTCTAACTGCGCACAGCAACCTACAGGACGCTGTAAGTGCAATTAAAGACGGTGCATACGATTATCTAACCAAGCCTGTAGACTCTACTTCGATTTTAAAAATATTAAATGAAGGGATCACAACAAAACGCATGATCTCTGACATCGCCGTGTCTGCTCCAATCTTTGATGACGATATTGAATCCGAACTTGTTGGTTCTTCTAAAAAAATGCGCGAAGTTTTTGACCTGGTCTACAGACTTTCAAAGGTAGAGACCACTGTACTTATCCGTGGAGAGCATGGAACAGGAAAAGAACTTGTCGCTAAAGCCATTCACTACAGCTCTGCTAGAAAAAGTGGAAAATTTGTTTCTTTTAAATGCAGTTCTTTTACAAGTGAGCAGTTAGAACTTGAACTTTTTGGCCATGAAAAAGGAGCTTTCGAAGGGGCTGACCAAAGAAAAATTGGCGTTTTACAAGAGGCAAACAATGGAACACTTTTTTTAGATGACATTGGAAGCCTAAAGCCTGACTTGCAGGTTAAGTTTTTAAGAGTGCTTCAAGAAAAAACTTTTACTCCTGTTGGAGCCACTCGTGAAGTTAAAACTAACGCAAGAATCATTGCAAGCACCAGCCAAAACCTTGAGAAAATGATTGAAGACGGAATCTATAGAGAAGATCTTTTTTACAGACTAAACGTGATGCCAATCTTTTTGTCTCCACTAAGAGAAAGATTGGAAGATTTAGAAGACCTTTCTCTTTTCTTTATAAAAAAATTCAACAAGGTTCATGACCGCAACATCACCAACCTTTCAAAGTCAGCTCTTGATCTTTTGAGAATGCACTCTTGGAACGGAAACATTCGCGAATTAGAAAGTGTTATCGAACATTCTTTTATTGTTGAAAAGTCTGACCAAATCACTACTGGAAGTTTACCTGATGCTATCAATCAAATACCCCAACGTCCTGATCACTTGAGAGGAACGGCATCTGGAAAATTATCAGGCCCCCTTGATTTTGAAAGCTTTAAAGAAGAGTCAGAAAAGCAGTTCATCATTCAGGCCCTAAAGGGCAACAGTGGCAGAATCAACAAGACTGTCGCCTCGGCTAACATCCCTAAGAATACTCTTCTTAGAAAAATAAAAAAATACGGAATCAACGTAAAAGATTATCAATGAGGTGCCAGGTAACATTTTACATGTCGCCCTTGGATTCTAATATTTATACGTCAGTTTGACTTTACTGCCCTTGGGCGGCGAAGGGAAAATGCGAAGCTGCTTACCGTCTAAAGTAAAGTCTGCTTCAAAAGGGCTTCCATCAGGTTGCGTGATTAAGAGTACAATACTGTCGATTATTATAGAGTCAGGAACATTTACAATGATCGGTATCAAGTACTGTTCTACGTAGTTACTTATCTCTTGAATAGCAGCACCATAGTTTTCACTGCATATGCTTGAGTTGAACCCACCAGTTAAATTTGAGAGTTCACCGATCCGGGATCCAATTCTAGCAGACTTTTCATTTTTAACGTCTTTTCTCTGTAATTTTAAGCACTCATTATCTAAAATTGAAATGCTGAAGGCCGTTATTTTTTTACTATCTTCAAACTCTTTCGAAAAGTGATCTAATAACTTCTCAGCTGAATAATAGGTGCCATCAGTTAGATCAGTTTCATCCTCGTCTGAAATGATGATCACACCCAGGTCAGCACCTTTTCTAAAAAAACCGATGTTGGAGGTGTTTCTCTTATCAATAGCTTGTTTAATTGCAAGTAGTGGACGCTCGTCAAAAGAGGGACACATTGAGGGTTCTTTTCCCGAATCAACGCAAACTTTTGTTTCTTTTCTTTTGATGAGTTCAGCAAAGAGGAGTTCAGGATTTGCATCCTGCTTCGTGATGTATCTAAGCCCAGTGCTTTCTACAATATCTAAATTTCCATGAAAACCTGGTCGGTCTTCGTTACCTTTTGAATCTGTATCAGTCGTTATCACACCAATTCTGTAATCTGCGTCTGAAATGGCATCTACGAAATTTACAAACTCTCTTGAAAGTTTTTCTTGATCTGGAGTCATGCTCGTAGAGTTGTCGACAACTACTAATAGATCGACAATTTTTTCACGTGAGTTTTGATCAAACTCTTGAGAGACACTGTTGTAAGTAGGTTCAGTCTCAGAAGGAAAGCGTTCGCTAAACTCCGTTTCTGTGCACGCTAAAAATGTAAAGAGAATAGTGAACAAACTCAAAAACTTTAATTTTTTCATATTTAAGCTTTCGGCCTGAACGCAAAGCCTATTCAGGCGTTCAAGGATTTAGCTGCTGGCCCTTAGTCCTGAATACTCTAAAAATGACGCAAATAAAGATTTTAAAGTCTGAGTTTAAGACTAAGTGTTTATCTTTTAGGCTTTTTGTTGTGGCAGTGCCTGTCTAGACTTTAGTTTATCTTTTAAAAGTTTTGTATTTAAGAGTCCCGAGCATATAAAATTTTAAAATGGCATTTAATAAACAACACATCTTAATTCTAAATCCTATATCTTTTAGGTATAAGCTATAGGAGTAAAGCCTTATTCTCTTTAGATATTTAAAAGATCAACTTTAATGTTTTTTGGAACTTTCATATTTTTTAAATAACTCAAGTATTTTCACTCCACTAGTCTGAAATAAGCTGTGTTTATCACTTTCACTCAGTAGGTTAGTAGACAGCATAGACTCCATGTAAAAAGAGTCCTCAAACTCATTCAGACCTGTCACAAAATCAGAGCCAAAAACTATACGGTCTAAACCAATTTTTCGCCACAGATCAAACTCATATCTTGCCACTTCCGCATTATATGTCACCTCTGGGGATCGTGCTGCAAAATCAAAGAAGAGGTTCTCCGGTATTTCTGTATTCTCAAGCCTTCTTAACAAAGCTTTTGAGCCAAAAAGGTTTTCAAATACATGTGCAATTACAAAAATTTTATTTGGATTTTTTTCTGCTAAGTTTAAAACATTCTTAACAATATTATCATTTTCCGAAATAGCAGAATCAGACTCTGTAATAAAATTACAGTTTCTTCTAGATATTCCTTTGCTACTACACAACTGAATTTCTTTTTCGGATAAAACTGTTTTCATTTCTCTATTAATATACGGATGAATGAGAATAATGAGTGGTCGTTTATAATTAGACATTAAACTGTTTATATTCTGACTTAAATCAATATCGCCTTCTTGTCCAAAATGAACCTTAAAACCCTTCATATTTTTTTTAGACAAGCAATAGTCTGCTACATCTTTCAAATCCTCCCATTGAAAACTAATACCACACAAACCAAATATGTTTTTTTTATTTGATATATAGGTACTAACAACATCTATTGATTCAAATCTCGATTCTGGACTAAACACTCTACTTTCATAGTAGTCTTCTCTAGGTGAAACTCTAATATTACCAGGTGAGTTGGCCGGATAAGTTGTAGCAATGATAAATGCATTAGAAATCTTATACTTACTCAAATGAGTTTCGATATCTTCGAAGCTGTCCTTATTAATATAGTGGATATGTGCATCTAATGATATCTTCTGATTTGAAAGTGAACTCACACCACGTCTATTTTTTAAATCTAATGGTGCATTTAGTTTTTTGTCAGAGCAATTATGTTTTTTAGTTGTGTGTTTGAATTCCAGGCTAGTACACGATGATAGAAGAAAGGAAAGAAGTAAAAAGTATCTCATTTAAGTTAGTCCTCATGACCAAAAGCTAAAGTAACCATAATTCAGTTACCTTAGCCAGATTACCTTAAAGACTAACCTCACTCAACTCACTCTTAGCACTCTCCAAATAAATCTCCGTAGTTTGGAGTGTTGAATGCCCTAGCCTGTCTTTGATCTCTTTTAAACTAGCTCCATTTTCAAGAGCGTGAGCACCATGGGCATGCCTGTATTTATGAGGTGAAACCACGTATCCAAGCTTAGCTTTTAGAGAAAGCCTCTTCAGTAAATCATAAAGTGCAATATATGAAATACTCTCTTCCCTATTACGCCTTAGGTTTCTAAAAAGAGGCGCACCACACTTATAGCCATCTAAAGCTTTAAGTCTCTCAAATAAATCAACTGGAATGTTTCCAAATCTCGTTTTATTCCCTTTTCCTAAAACGGTAAAAAGCACTCGTTCATTTTTTGGCCTTTTAAAATCTGAGAAATTAAGGGAGAGTGCCTCGCTAGCCCTAAGTCCAGTCACATAAAGAAACTCTATTATCACTTTATCACGGTCATTTTCACAAACTGAAATCACTCTTTTAATTTCATCTAGTTCTGGAATGCGGTTTAAAAATTTTGTCTTATCTACCTTCACTTTCTTTAAAGCAAAAGCTGGATCAATTGTTATGTAACGATCTTTAACTAAGAACTTAAACAAGGATGAGAGCACTGATTTATGAAGAGCTTTTGTTGCATCACTCATGTCTTTAAAATTGTGAGCTAAGTAGTACTCAACGTGGTGTGATTCTATGTCTAAGATTTTAAAACCATCATAAAAGCTAAAAAAAGAGCGGATTACTTCTTTATATCTTTTTTGAGTTTTAAAAGACAAAGGGTTCAAGAAGGAGACCACTTTAATGTTGTCTTTAATAACCAAATCTTCAGGGATGTTTGCGCTTGGTCTGATTATAGAATGTTCAGACTTCTTTTTATGGTCTATACGTCTACTCTTAATTGATTCAAGCACCCTATTCCCCTTTAAAATTTTCACTCATGAGTTCGGGCAGTTTTAGCCCGTCAAAAACCTACTTTTTGATGCAAATTCTTAATCTAATTTTAGAGAAAAATCTCACTAAAGAGAAGATGTGTTTTATTTAGTGATGTGGATTTTAGAGGGGAAAACAGCCATGCAAAATTATAAAACGTTTGCCACCACTAACTTATTTAGGCCTCTTCATCGAGTAAAGCTTTGCTACAACAGTTCCAATTTTGATTTTACTTTCGATTCGAACAACCTGTCTGTATTCGTCATCAGTCAGCCAAACAGAAATGTCTCCATTCTTTTTAAATTTACCTTCAACACTAAATGTAGGCTTAATCACTATGGTGTTGAGCTTGCCCACTCTTGTGCGCAAGACTTCTTTGCGGTCCACAACGATTCTAGCATCAATCATTTTAGCGTCCTCAAAAACTGTCACGTCATAGGACTTACCAACCCTTAAAGGTAGCGTCCTTGTGTAAAAAATAGCTGACACAATATCTTGGCCTGATTTAGAAAGGTCCCATGTTTTCTTTTCTTTGTAGTCACCTTTTTTCTTACTCCACCCCTCTTCTAAAAATTCTGCCTTTTTATTTTTCCAATCAAAATAAACACGGCTTTTATATTTTTGTTTTGTTTCTTTAGCATCAAAGGCTAAAGAAACTGGTTTTTCAATCTCAGGATCCCAAAGCGACTCAATTTTATTACCTATTTTGTAAAACATTGAAAATACAGACGAGGTTTTGCCTAATGCATAAAAATTATAAACTTTTTTGCCTTCAATTTTTTTAAAGGTGTCCACACCAATTGTGATCCTCCCTGCTTCGACTCCAAAAAAGGAAGCTGCCAGCACCACGCTCTCACCGACTTTAAATGGGAAGTCTTCATCTGGCTTAGCGGCCTTTTCTTTCTTTAGCTCAGGCTCTTTCGCCTTAGATGTTTTAGAAATCTCTTTTTCTTCAGATTTTTTTGCAATCTTATTTTTTTTGGTTTTTTTAGAACCTGCAACTTCTTCAGTCTTTTCAGAAGTGGCTTTAACGACTTTTGGGGTTGGGTCTACAAAGTCTTCAATCTTCCGCCCCTGCTTTAAGAATTCAGAATCTTGAGAGTAGACACTTTTTCTATTCTTTTTAAAAACCGTGCCGCATGAAATAAGCGTTAGTACCGTCAGGGTTGATACTGCTGTTTTTAAAGCTATATTTATTTGATTTCTTTTCATTCCTCGCCCTTTTTAAAAAAATTAACAATCACTCTAGAAAAACTTTGTTTGAAAACTTCTGAGAATTCACTTTTTACAACAAAAAGTCTGCCCACCATGACTTTGTCTTTTAGCTTCTGAAGATCTTTTTCAGTGCAGACATAATTCACATCAACTTCAGCCTTGAACCAATCGAAATTATCATGGTCTTTCCCCTGAACGCTCTTTAAACGCTTGCACTGCTTGTTATCACAAAATTCATCAACAGATCTTTCCAGCTGGTGAAAGTTTCCCAGTCCACTAACTAGCACAAATTCACCCTGCAAATCTTCGTTTTTTTGACTTGATATGTTTACAACTGAGTAGTGTGCTCTTAGTACTTTTGCAATTGCTGCATTAGAGCCTACCTCTTTTGATTTAGATCTGTTTAAAATGGTCAAATCAGACTTTTCGCCTAAAAACCAAAACTCCCTAGCTTTGCCCAGTGGAAATGGAAATAGATCAATTTTGTGCTGGCTCATGTCCCAGACATGAATTTTAAAATCTTTATAAAATCCATGGTGCTGAGCTCCATCGTCCACAACAAAAACCGTCGCCAGTGGATCAATTATTTTTGAAGACGCAAAAAGTGCAGTCTTGGTTTTATGTGGCCCCGAAAAAACTCTTAAGTTTGGAAATTTAGTTTTTAAAAGCAGTGCCTCATCACCTACGGTTTTTACGTTAGAGTCCGCAAAGACTTCTGCAGGAATTTTAAGGCTTGCCTTATAGCTTTTAGAAATCAGAATCGGTTCTTTATCTATACTTATCAAAATTTCCACCAGCGTAGTGACTAGTGGTGTTTTGCCCGTACCACCGACAGTGAAATTACCAACTGAAAATACAGGAGGACCAAGTACAACCTGATTTAAAGCAGAAATTTTTTTGTTAATAAGAGCTGCAATTCCGTAAAAAATGGAAAGCGGGAAAAGCAGTGGAAAAAGAATCAGTCTAAACCAAGTGTCCGATTTCACTTTTAAGCCTTTCGTAGGTTTTTTCTTCACCTAATTTTGCTTTTAGATCTAAAAGCTCCTGCTTTTTCTGGTTGTACCAACTTGTGTCTTCAATCAGTCTAGACAACTGAGAGCTGACAATCTTGGGGTTAAAATCTCCTTGCAGGTATTCTTTAGAAATTTCCTCATCAGCTATAATGTTCACAAGACCAACGTACTTAGTCCCTTTCACAAAGATCTTAGCTACAAACATAGTCACTGGATTCATAAAGTAACCAATGATCATAGGCACACCTAAAAGGCCAAGTTGTAAGGTTGCCGTACCTGACGCCACAAGAGCTAGATCAAACAATGCCATTTTTCTCATGGGTTCGCTGTCATGTAGGATTGTAAAATCAAAAGGCTGCTCACCAAGAAAGTCTTTATAAGAGTCTTCGCTCTTAGAAGGAGGGACTACAAAAACCACCTGAACATCAGGGTGCTTTTTAACTAAAAGCTCAGTTGCTTTGCAAAAAGGATCTTTATGCTTTTCAAGCTCTGAGGGGCGGCTCCCAAGTAAGACCCCTAAAGTCTTACGGTCTGGATCTAAGCTTTCAATGATGCGCTCTTGCCTTTTCCAGTTTTGATCAAGATAGTCCGGCTGCAGTTCCGCTAAAAGTGGATGCCCTACAAACTTAGCAGTCACGCTCCAGTTTTTGTAAAAATCCACTTCGAAGGGGTGAATCACATACATTTCATCAACGTATTTTTTAACTTTTAGTGCGCGCTTTGGACCCCAAGCCCAAAACTTTGGAGAGATGAAGTACAAGACTTTTGTTTCCAACCCTTCTTCTTTAATTTTTCTAGCAAGTCTTAAATTAAATCCACCAAAATCAATAAGAAGCACTGCCTTCGGTTTGTTTTTACGTATGTGCTCTAAACTGATTTCAAAAGCCTGCTTTACAGTTTTCCATTTTTTTAAAACTTCAAAAGCGCCCATCACAGAAAGTTTTGAGGCATCGTAAACTAGATCAAAGCCTTCTTCTTTAAGAGATTCAAAACCAATGCCTGAAAATTTTAAATCATTAAAATCTTCGTCTTTTTTAAACGATTTCATGATTTTTAAAGCGTATTGATTTGCAGACTCTTCACCCGCAACAATAAAGAGTTCTCTGTTGCTCACTACCTAGCAATACCGCGTTCAGATTTCTGCATAAAAGAAACAAGGTGCTTAACAAGTTCATTTGGTTTTTGTTCGGCCTGCTCTAAAATGGTTTCAATAGATTTTTCAATTGTTTCATTGCCCTTAAGTACAACTCTCACTGCTCTATGTAGAGCTGCAACCTCATCTTTTGAAAAACCAGATCTTTCAAGCCCAATCTTATTGGTCACTGTAGAGACCGCATAGTTACCACGAGCAATCGTGTAAGGAATGATGTCTTTATTTACTGAACTCTCACCTGCAATGTAAGAATGAGTTCCAATTTTAATAAACTGGTTGAAGCTGCATACACCACCTACTTTTACATGGTCCTCAATAATAACATGACCTGCAAAATTAGAAGAGTTGGCCACAACAATGTGGTCTCCAAATATACAATCATGTGCCACATGGCAGTAAGCCATGATCAAGTTATGACTTCCAATCTTAGTCAATCCTCCGCCAGAGACTGTCCCTGTGTTGACTGTCACACACTCTCTAAATATGTTGCTGTCGCCAATCTCTAAACGCGTGTTCTCACCCGCATATTTTAGGTCTTGAGGCGTTCCACCAACTACGGCACCTGGAAAAACAATATTTTTTTTGCCCATAACAGTTGTGCATTCATTAGAACCAACGGTTGCATGGTTGTGCAAATAGGAACCATCTCCGACTGAAGTGTTGCCTAGAACAACCGCTCCAGGTCCGATGAAAACATCTTTTCCAATTTTAGCTTTAGGGTCTACGTAAGCTGTTGCGTGTACACTCATAAACTCACCTCGGCTGCGCCACTGCTAAGACTTGCGCTTCGGCAACTATGTGACCGTCTACCTGAGCCGTGCAGTTGATTTTTTTCATCTTGCCCTTGTCTTTTGCTATATGAGCAGTAAGAACAAGCTGATCTCCAGGAACTACGGGCTTTCTAAACTTTGCATCTTTGATTGAAGCAATCATAAATTCCATATCTGGATTCGTAGCCGAATGGTTTGCCAAAGCACCTGCTTGAGCCATAGCTTCTAGAATCAGCACGCCAGGCATAATAGGATTGTGAGGAAAATGTCCGTTAAAAAACTCTTCGTTTGCCGTCACGTTTTTGATTGCCGTCAAAATACGACCTTCACGATTAGCTGGGTTACTGCCTTCTTTAATAGAAAGAATGCGGTCCACTAAAAGAAACGGGTACCTATGTGGCAGTATTTTTTTGATGTCAGCTATTAGATAACCTTGTTCTTGTGACATGTAACTGTCTCCTAATTCTATTTACCGTATGATTTAACCACTTTTGCAGTAAGGTCAGTGCCCTTCTTAGCAAAAAGAACTGAGCTTCCCGTTTTTTCAAAAATCATTGAGTAACCTTCTTTTTCACCAAATTTAGCGATTGCCGCGCGTAGGCCATTTACAACAGGCTCTAAAAGATCTTTTTCTTTTTTAGCCAGTTCCATTTGCGAGTCTCTAAAATATTTTTCAGCAGCCATAGCCTTTTTTTGAAAGTCCTGCTGAACTTGCATTTTTTTTTCATCAGAATAAACAGCAAACTTTTTTTCAAGTTCTGTTTTCTCTTTTTCCATTTCTTTTTTCTTTTTATCTAATTGTTTTTGCTTAGTTGCTTGAAATGATTTGAGCTTTTTAAAAGCTGATTTTCCGCCTTTAGTTTGAGTGATTGCCTGCTGCATATCAACGTAGCCGACTTTGTCATTTGCAAATGCTGAGTTTGCCAGGGTCAATGCACACAAAACCATTAATAACTTTTTCATAAATTCTCCTTTTGTACCTAAATTTTACCTTAAAATATTTTCTATACCTTATTTTCTAAAAAATCTAAAATGACTGCATAATTGAAAATTGAAAGTCTTGTCTACGTTCGCCAATTTTTTCATTAGGATCAATCGGGAAGCCCCATTCGAACCTAAGTGGGCCCATTGGAGAGTTCCACCTCACACCAAAACCGTAAGATGATTTGAGTCCATCAAAATCAAAAGAGTCATTGGCCATACCTGCATCAAAGAAAACCACACCCATTATTTTTGCTTCTGCAATCAAATCCCACTGAAACTCTAACTGATAGAAAAACTGCTGGGTTCCACCAAAGGGGATGTTAGCTCTGTCATCAGGGAATGGAGCACCTACTGTTGTTGCTGCATCAAAAGCCTGACCTGAGCGCTTAGTTTGAGCAATGCTGAAGAAATCGTAACCACGGATCGTATTGGGCCCACCAAGTCTGTAGAGCTCATTGATAGGAACATCTCCACTAGCTGTTCCCACCCAACCGTAATTAATATTGTTTCTCCAAACCAAAGATCCAAAAACAGGTTTGTAGTATCTGAAGTTTGCAGAAGCTTTAGTGTAATTAAGATCACCAAAAAAACCTGTTTGCTCTAGAGAAAGTCTAGCGTAGTGCCCCTCTGTTGGAAATTGACGATCGTTGCGCTTGTCGTAAGCAAGACTTGCAGTCACCCCACTTGAGTAGCCCTCCGCTTCTGCCACTCTTTCAGGAGTATAAACATCTGTAAAAGCCAAGTCTGTCAGCTCGACTTCAACTTTTTCAAATTTATATTTTAAAGAAGCTGTTAAAAAATCGCCAAATCTTCGGCCAACAGTTATGCCTCCACCCGTTTTTTCATCTTGAAAATCTAAAACCCGCTGTAGCTGCTTGTAGGCATCAAACCCTACAGTCCAGTCTGTGTCATTAAAATATGGATTGGTGATGTTCAGGTTAAAGAGCTGTTGTCTTTTTTCGGAGTAGTTGATGTTCAAACCAAAGTTGATACCTTTACCTAAAAAGTTTGCCTGTTGAACAGAACCTTGAAGTGTAAAGCCCTGGAAACCTCCATAGCCGGCACCAATATTGAGCTGCCCTGTAGAGCGCTCTTTAACATTGATGTCTAAATCCATCACGTCTGGATCTTGCGGAGCCACCTTTTTTTGAAACTCAACATTTTCAAAAAATCCAAGTCTTCTTACATTGGCGAGTGAACTTCTGTTGTCAGTTTCATTATAAAGCTCCCCTTCAAAAATACGCAGCTCACGCCTGACCACTTTATCTCTAGTGTTGGTGTTGCCCGTCACATTGATTTCACCCATTGTGACTTTTTCACCTTTTTTGATGTCATAGATGATGCCTACTACGGTGGAGCCTTCTTTAAAAGCCGGCCTTGGAATTACGTTTGTATAGGCGTAACCTTCATCTCCGTATTTAGCTTGTAGTTTTGAAACATCAGACAATAAAACAGCCTGCGAGAAATATTCATTTTCATCAATTTTGATTTCTTTTAAAAACTCTTCTTCGGTAAAGTCGACATCGCCCGCAAAAGTCACATCACCAATTTTGTAGCGTAACCCCTCAGTGATGTAGTAAGTGACAATCATGCCACGCTTATCTCTCGTCAACGCGACCTCAGCGTCTGAAACCTTAATCTGAGCGTAGCCTTCATTGCGGTAAATAAAACCTATAAACTCTTTGTCACGCTTTAGAGCATCGGCTTGGTATGATCCACCCATTCCTAGAATACCCTTGGCTCTAGTAGCCATAACCGCTTTGATTTTTTGATCAGACATTGCCTGATTGCCAACTAAGTTGACTCTTTTGATTTTTACTTTATCGCCTTCATCAATATCAAATATGAGTTTAGTAACAGCTTTTTTCTTACTTGTTTTATAACTTACCTTGGTGAGCAAGTAGCCTTTTTCTTCGTATTTCTTTTTGATTGAATTGATTGCAATATTTACTTTTTTAATGTCTAAAAGTTCGTTGGCTTTAATCAATGTCGTTTCAGTTAGATCATCTTTATCAAAGGCTCTGTTACCGTTGTACTCAACCGAATCAATCACAGGCTTTTCAACAATGGTGTAGGTCAAAACAGAACCAGTTAAATCAACAGCGATGTCATAAAAAAAACCGGTTTGAAAGAGGCGCTTTACATCCGCTGTGACTTTGGACTGAGAAAACGTAGATCCAGGCTTAAAAGATATTTTGTCTAGAATCGAAACCTTTTCGATTCTATTTTGCCCTTTAATTTCAATCTTAGAAATGCTCTGGGCGTGTGCTGTCTTGGCAAGAAGACCAAGCGATACCGCACATAGAAAGATTTTCAGGTTTAGGCACATAGGCTCTAGACTATAGTTAAGAATGGCTGTTTGGAACAGCTAAAACTTTAGAGTTTTAATGTGGGTCGTCATATTTTTTCTTATTAATTTCGAATACTTACGCTATCACAGGCAGTCAAAGCCCCTTAAGTCACAAGCCTGCTCAAATTAGCTGCACTTATTGCAGCCACAATCCGTCTTTCATCACCTTTGTTCTAGCAAAAGCGTCTGCAAATTTATGGTCATGAGTCACCGTAATAAGGCCCACATTATAGTCCTCTACAATCTTCAAAAACAAATCTTGTATGATGAGCGAGTTGGTCTTGTCTAAATTCCCAGTAGGCTCATCCGCCAAAAGAAGGCTAGGCCTCATAATCAGTGCTCTAGCAATAGCCACCCTTTGTTGCTCACCACCACTTAAGGAGTTGGGAAAAAAACTTTCTCTATGGCTCAAACCCAGACTTTTTAAAAGTTCAGAGGCATGTGTTAAACTTTCTTGTTTAGACAGTCCCGCAATACGCGCCGGCATAGCGACATTCTCTAGTGCAGTGAACTCGTTTAATAAGTAGTGAAACTGAAAAACAAACCCCAAGTTTTCATTTCTATACTGTGAGAGCTGTTGATCTTTCCACCCGCTCACATCCTCACCTTCAAAAATAACCTGGCCACTCGTCGGCTGCTCCAAGGTTCCTATGATGTGAAGCAGTGTTGATTTTCCCGCCCCCGAGCCGCCTACAATAGATAATGACTCTCCTCTTGAAAGTCTTAAGTTTAAACCGTGTAGAACCGGAGTTTCACCTTGGCCGGACTTAAAGACCTTGCTCACATTTTTGACTTCTAACAATGGATTCACAATAGACCACCTTTATTCATACCTTAGACCCCTAACTATCGAAAGTTTGTAAACTGAATTTGCGGGAGCCAACGAGGCTAAGAAACACAATAAGTACGTTGCCAAACTCACAACTAAAAATTGAGAGGCGGAAATTTCAATTGTAATGCTTGTCAGCTTGTAAACTTCGGGTGGTACGAAAGCTCCACTTCTTAAAAGATAGTTGCAGCCTGCAATCACCAGTTTAGCAAACAACAAACCAAAGCCCACACCAAAGGTGGCAAGAAGTGCGCCGTTTAAAATCATAAATTTAGACACCTGCTTTTTACTCATTCCAACAGTTTGCAAGACTGAAAACTCTTTTAACCTTTTAGCTAAGTTGAGATACAAATTTGTACTCACGTTAAAAGCTGCAACAACAACCAAGATCAAAACCAAAAAGAAAATCACCATACGTTCAATCTTAATTGCTTCAAGAAGACCACCACTGCGCTCTTTCCAAGTTTGAATCCAGTAGTCTTCAGGAAAGTTACGATCAACTGCATCTCTAAACTCGTCCGTTTTTTCGGGGGACTTCAACTTTACACGCAGAGAAGAAAAGAAACCTTGAGGCTTCATTCCAGCTTTATTGGCATGGCCAATGTCCATCAAAATAAATCTTTTGTTGTAATCGTGACTTCCTAAATCAAGAACTCCACTGATGCGGTAAGTGAAAATTTTGCGCGAAAAACCAGATTGCCCGCCTAGGTTAGGCTGGGGGATCACAACAGAGAAAACACCACCAAGTTTTAAATTAAACTTTTCAAGCAGAGCTTTTCCAATTAGAACTCTTGGAGTTTTTTCAACCTCCACGCCGTCCAGCACAAAATCACCTTGAACAACTTTTGATTCCAAGTCTATGACTTGAGCAATGCTGTCTTTGTTGACCCCCTCTAAAATCACCCCAGTCACTTTACCTTTATGCGCAAGAAGCCCCTCTTTTTTAAAGGACTCGGATATATTAAAAGATCCATTATAAGACTGAGAAAAGTCACTTTTAACTTTGCCTAAATTAGGTTCCGAACCGTAGCTCGGAGTGACAACAACATGTGAAAAAACAGAGTAAATGCTTTCTTTGAAACTTTTTTCATAAGAGTCTACAAGAGCCATAGCCACTAAGAGTGTGGTCACTCCGACAGTTAGACTCAAAACTGATAAAAAACTAGAAAGTGTTAAGGGCTTGATCACACCACTTAACTTTACAACTAATTCTAGAAACCACAGGTTTTTCACAGAACTACCCTTCTCCAGCTAATCTTTTTAGTTCAGCTTCGATAAAAGGTTGTAAGGCGCCGTCTAAAACTTTTTCAGCTGCTGATGATTCATAACTGGTTCTGTGGTCTTTAACCATTTTGTAAGGGTGGAGAACATATGACCTTATCTGACTTCCCCACTCATTTATTTGCTTTGTGGAGTTGGCATCATCTTTTTCAGCTTGCTGCTTTTCTAGTTCAAGTTCATACAATGCCGCTTTTAGCATTTTCATGGCCCTGTCACGGTTGCCATGTTGTGAGCGTTCTTTTTGACACTGCACCACAACTCCCGTGGGCTGGTGGGTGATTCGAACAGCTGAATCAGTCGTGTTGACATGCTGTCCTCCCGAACCACTTGCTCTGTAGGTGTCTACCTTAAGATCCTCTGTTCGAATTTCAATTTCGATATCGCCATCAACTTCAGGCCATGAAAAAACAGAGGCAAAGCTTGTGTGTCTTTTTGCATTTGAATCAAATGGGCTGATACGAACCAATCTGTGCACACCAATTTCATTTTTTAAAAAACCAAAAGCGTAAGCACCCTCAACCAAACATGTGATGGATTTTATTCCAGTTTCATCACCTTCCGTAATTTCGAGAACTTCGAGTTTAAAACCCATTTGATCAGCGTACCTCGTGTACATACGAAAGAGCATATTAGCCCAATCGCAAGCCTCCGTGCCACCAGCTCCTGCATTAATAGAAAGGTAGGACGAGTTGGGATCTGTCTCTCGACCTAAAAGCCTTTTTGTTTCAAGTCCTTCAAGCATGGTTACTACCTGCTCGGTTTCTTTCTTGGCTTCTTGAAAGTCAATTTCGCTTTCAGCTTCAACAGACATTTCCAAAAGCACTAAGGCATCATCAGCCTTGTCTTTTAAATTTTGATACTCGTTCACAACAGATTGCAAAGCTGCAATTTCACGGTTGAGTTTTTCCATTTCTTTTGGATTTTCCCAAATTTTTGGACTTTGAGATTTCTGTTCTAGATCTTTGAGGCGTTTAGTTTTTTCAGAAACTTCAAAGAAACCCCCGGAGTTCTTCTGTTTTAGCAAGAACTTCTTTTAAACTGCGCTCGACATCAAGTGATTCTACCTGAAGAGACATAAGTCCTCCTAATTTAGACAAGGTCTACATCAAAATCTCTTTTGTGCTCTGGTGCAAGTTTTGATGCCACTTTTCTCATTATTTTATTTTGAAGACGAAACATTTCATGCTCATCTTGACCACCATGCTCATGTTCATAGCCAAGCAGATGAAGTGCTCCGTGCAGCAGAAGCATCCCTAAATATAGTTTAACGGGCAGATTTTGTTTTTTAGCCTTAAACTTGATCACATCCATACAAAAAATAAGCTCTCCTAAAGAGACAAAGCCATCCCCGCCAAATGAAAGAACATCTGTTTCTTTATTAAGTTTTCTATAATTTTTGTTGAGTTTTCTAATTTTAGATCTACTTACAAACACCAATGAGAGTTCAAGCGCTTTTAACTTACTAGCATTTTTTAAAGCTTTTTCTTTATTCAAATTTTTTAGAATCTCTTGGAACCACTGCCGAGTAAAATCCTGATAGACTCTCTGTCCTTTGATAAATTTAGTGAGTTCTAAACGCAAAACCTAATCCTACTTATCTTGCTTGGTCAGAGCTACTGTTTGTGGCTCCTTAGGTCTTTCGCCCGTTTTTTTTATCTTGGGTTTAAGAGTTGGATCTTTAGCGTAATCGACTCTGTGATGATAAACACCAACTAAAACTCTATAAAAAACTGCTTTGATTTTTGTGAGCTCAGCAAATGTGATGTTGCACTCATTTAGCTGGCCATCAGAAAATTTAGCATCCACCATTTTGTCTATCAAATTTTGAATTCTTAATGGTGAAGGCTCATCTAAGCTTCTCGCCGCGGCCTCAATACTGTCCGCAATCATTAAAATAGCAGACTCTTTAGACTGTGGTTTCGGCCCTGGGTATCTAAACTCCTCTGCCTTAACAGTTTTTCCTTCATCAGACTCTTCAGCTTTTCTTAGCGCTCTATTGTAAAAATATGAAATTAAGGTGGTGCCGTGGTGTTCTTTAACACCGTCTAGAATAGCTTTTCCCAGTCTATGCTTAGAAACAATTTCAACACCGTCTTTTACATGAGCAATGATGATGGTTTTGCTTAAGTAGGGAGAAATAGCATCATGAGGGTTATAGTTTTTACGTTGGTTTTCAATAAAATACTCAGCATGCTCCATCTTTCCAACATCATGAAAGTAGGCCATAACTTTTGCCTGCAAACCATTTACCCCAATTTTATTACTTGCGGCCTCAACCATTGATCCCACAACCATGCAGTGGTGGTAAGTTCCAGGCGCCCTCACCATAAGCTCTTGCAAAAGTGGATGTGACAAACTTGAAAGCTCTAAAAGTTTTAAGTCCGTCATCACATCAAAAAATGATTCAAAAAGCGGAACAAGAGTTACTGCAAATATTGAACTGAGAACACCGCCCACTAGTGAGGAAGCAAAAATAAGCCCTAAAGAAACAAGTTTAAAATCAGTGAACGATTCAATAGAAACCACATACATCACAACAGCGGCCAGACCTGTAATGCCACCCGCTATCACGCCCGCCATATAAAAGTCTCTTCTTGATTTACAGACCGAAAATGCACGGACTGAAGCCATTCCAGCGATTAAGCCTATCACGGCAAACGAGAACTTGTCTGAAACCAAAAAACTCAGACCTACAGAGCAATAAACCACATAGAGCCAGATCAGTTCTTTAGATTTAATAAGAAGAGCCGCAAGCATTGCTAGTAAAGTAAACGGAGCCATCAATATAATCACCTGTGAAGGCAGTCCTGGTCCAAATTCTTTATAGAGCGCACCTTCAAACAAAAACATCGCAACTTTAATAAGAGTGAGTCCAATAATACTTATTCCTAATAAAATTAAGAAATCCTGCTTTGAATCTGGCATATCAAAGTCAAACTTCTTTTTCAAAAGTGAGATTCCAACAATCAACAGAACTGCTAAAAGAAGTGTCACAAAAAATATTTTGCTTCTTTTTTTAAACGAGTTTTTAAGCTTAAGAACTTCGTTAAGTAAAAGAACGTCTTGATCTTGAATAAGGGAACCTTCAGTAAGTATAACCTGATTCTGTTTAACAGCGAGCACAACTGGCAAAACTTTTTCAACAGCTTTAGCTTTTCGTTCTGTGTAAAGACTGCGGTTTACGCTCAAGTTTGGAACTCTCAGTGGCTTTAAAAATTCAGCTAATTTTTTTTGATCGTACTTACT
>Ga0115567_10001188_pt1 | contig 26113 bp, 32 predicted proteins | sample COGITO_mtgs_1204_2_FD_88679 | JGI IMG/M metagenome (GOLD analysis project Ga0115567, IMG submission 88679) | Pelagic marine microbial communities from North Sea - COGITO_mtgs_120412 | ecosystem: Environmental > Aquatic > Marine > Epipelagic | place: Germany:Helgoland, sampling site Kabeltonne... | reverse complement strand
TTGCGGCACAGGGATGGAGCAGTGATCAGATGGCCCATGATACCCGGAACCTTCTGCATTATTTCAGACTTATGCCAGATCGCAGGTTCCTTTTTGGAATGCGAGGCGGTCTGATTGGTAGTCCCGCTGCTGAAAAACGCGCACGGGCGAAAACGCGACAGCATTTTGACGCAATGTTTCCGGCGTGGCGGTCTGTCGATGCGCCGCATAGCTGGTCTGGCATGGTCAGCCTCGCGCGCAATGGACTGCCATTTGTAGGTCCGGTCCCGGGCGCGCCCGAGGTTTTCGCAGGTCTATGCTATCACGGGAACGGCGTTGCAATGGGCAGCTATGCAGGGGCACTGTTAGCTGATCTGGTGCAAGGCAAGCGCCCTACAAACCTCAATCCTCTGGCAATTCAACGGCCTTTGCGCCGTTTTGAACTGGGGCCCTTGCGTCGTCTTGTCATGCCGGTCGCTTATGCGACTTTCATGTTGGCCGATCGTTAGGTCGCTGCCGGCTCCCGAAGGCCGACCACACTGCTGGCGAGAACCGGTGATCCACCTTCCAAGATGAGAACCGTGTCGTTGCCTTGAATACGAGCTTCGGTAATACGGGCGTAGGTTTCTACCGGTTCGGCCAACAGCAATTCACCATTTGCGCGGCTCTCTACTTGAAAGCTATAGACGCCCGCTTCGAATGGTGTGCCATCACTTTGCGTGCCAGCCCATTCGATGGGGTTGGATGAGGCCGGGATTGCGCTGCGCTGGACCTCAGTTCCGGTGGCATCATAGACGACAAGTGTCACCTCGTCGGCGACCGCTGCGGGGTTCGGATTTACAGTTATCGGACTTCCGTCAAAAGGAACTGGTGCGGTCGTGCGCGCCTCCATCCCGATCCATCCCGACATTTGTGCCATGTTTCCTGCGCCCAACTGAGCGGTAAGAGCGGCGAGCAGGTCATTGGACATCACCTGCTGCTCAACCATTGAAAACTGCGCAAGTTGCGATGCATATTCTGAGGAATCGATTGGTTCAAGCGGGTCTTGATACTTTGCCTGTGCGGTGAGCATCTGCAAAAATGTCTCAAAATCGGAAGAAAGTACAGAACCGGATTCCGCCGGTGCTGTGGTTGGCGGAGTTGCGGGGCGCGTGGATGTGATGGGCTGCGTCGTTGTAATTGAATCGTTCATTTTCTGTTCCTTAAAGGCGAATATCGACGCCGCTTTGGGTGGTCTGGATTTCGGGCGCGGCACGAGTTTCGCCTGCCGCATCACTCAAGTGTAATCCCGAGGAGGCCTTTGCATTGTCCTGATTGTCGCTTTCGCCACTCTCAGCATCGCCTTGATCGAATGAGAATGTGATGCTCTCATAGCCGAGCGACTGAAATTCACGCCCCAGCTGATCTATGTTACGACGCAGCAAGTCGAGGGTTTCGGGGCGTTCGGCGAGAACATGTACTATGATCCCACCGTCGTCGGCGGTAATCGACATGCGTACACGTCCCAGTTCAACGGGATTCAGGGCAAGCTCAACCGGTCGGTTTGGCTGTTGATGCATGACATCTGCCAATTGCCGAGCGACTTGTGAGGGAAGCTCCGGCCGGTTGAGCAAAGTCGGCGAAAGCGGAGTCGAAGCTCGAGGAGCATCTGAAAGCGCATCTATCGGGAAATCGAAATTGCTTGACCGTGACGTTTCAGTCTCAGCGCTGGGCACCAGTGCGATGTTGGATACGCTGCCAAGCATAGGTTTCATCGGCGGCGTAAGCTCCCGCATAACCTTCGCTGGAGTGTTGGCAACGTCACGACCGAAATACAGTGTGTCCTCTGTTCGGACAAGCCGTTGCGTGGTGTCGCGTGGACGTTGTTCTGCTGGGTAGGACATGGGGGGTGTTGTCGAGTTTGGTGTGGCGCTGCCAGGGACGTCCGCGACCCGTAGGACGGGTGTTGTGGATTCCTTCGGCCGGGCCTGCATTATGGATTCTTGCACAGTATCCGGAGTTCCAGAATAGACTGGAACCAATACTTTCGCGCTAGATGAAGCAAGCGTTTTGATCGGTTCAGGCACGGCGGGTGACGTCGCGCCAGATGACCGAGTGATTTCCTTAGCCGCTTCGCTCAGCATCCGATGATCAACTGCCAAGGCGGCGATGGTTTGATTAATATTGAGAGTGGCTGGCTGGGTTAGCTGTTTTGCACTGGCAGCACGCACCGATGTCTCTGTTGCGTTTGTCGACGCAATCGTTTGCCCGTTCGCCGCAATTTGTTCCATTTTCGGCCCGCCTTCGATGGATGACCGATCAGCGGAAAACAATTCCTTCGGATCGACAACGCCGTTCGACGAGCCCTTGTTGCTCTCTTGGACGTTGTTTGGAGTATCGGAACGCGAATTTAACGGCACTTGTTCTGGTGAGGCGGGCTCGATCTTGATCGCTTGCGAAGGATCGATTGTTGCGTCCGTTTCTTCCGCAACCTTTGGAGATTTGACCTCAAGAGGAACCTCTGGATGAGTTTCGACCAGTGTGGACTCTCCAAAGAGGGCAGCGAAATCGGCGGTGTCTTCGCCATGAGTATCGGCACCCCGATCCGGCATATCGTGTGATGTATCACTGCGATGAGCCGCATTTGGTATCGTTTGTTTCACCGGCGCAGTTTGCGCCAGAATCGAAATCGGATGCATGAATCACCTCTGGGAATTCTTCCACTTGTTTGGATGACTATGCCGCTACTTCCTTACTGGTTGTTTACTGCTTTGGGTGCATGGTCCGAAAAATAGATGCAATTGAAGGAACCTTGTCGATGACACCCGTTCAACCTTTGGCACACTCTGCAGCACCGCCGCGAGACCAAGCACTCTTTAAAGTAGCGCAGAAACTTGAGGCGTCGTTTCTGGCGGAAATGCTGCAATCAGCCGGACTTGGCCAGGCAAGCGAATCGTTCGGCGGCGGCGCTGGTGTAGATCAATTTGGATCGTTCCTGGTTCAGGAACAGGCGATGCAGATGGTGCAATCCGGCGGCATTGGCCTTGCTGAATCACTCTATGATGCTTTGAAGGAGCGTGCTGATGTCTAACTCTGAACTGATTGCCATTTTCGAGAAACTTGATGAACTTCTTGAGGTTGAACGGAAAATCCTGCTGACTGGCAAGCTGGAAAAACTCGTGGATCTGCTTCCTCAAAAGGAGGCGCTAATCGATACGCTCAACACCACGGAGCACCGCGAGAAGGATATGCTTACGCAGCTCGACGCGAAAGTACGCCGCAATCAGCTTTTGCTGGATAGCGCAATGGAAGGCATCCGAACTGTATCGCGCAGGCTTGCGGCGCTGCGACGGGTGCGTAGTTCGCTAGAAACGTACGACTCTACCGGGCGAAAACAACGCATCGAGATTGAAACTGGCAGCAACGTCGAAAAACGTGCCTGAGCGAGTTGATTCAAAAGCGAGTTAGTAGAAATGCGCGATTTAGGGGTTCGTTAATCGATAAAGGGCCATGTTGGTCAGGCATCCGAGGTCGGGTGGCGCATCGTCTTGAAACAGAAGTTGCACTGGTCAGAACGGCATTTTGGTCCGCGATCCCGTGGGTATAAACTGGCGCAAAGCGTCATCGATTAAAGGAACATGCTTATGTCGAGCATTCTTACAAACAACAGCGCAATGGTTGCCCTGCAAACACTAAAATCTATCAACGCGAACTTGGCCGCTACGCAAAATCAGATTGCGACTGGCAAGGATATCTCTTCAGCCAAGGACAATTCGGCCATCTGGGCGATTTCCAAGGTGATGGAATCCGACGTCGCCGGCTTCAATGCGATTTCTGACAGCCTGTCGCTTGGCGAGTCGACAGTCGCAACGGGTCGGAACGCCGCAGAAGCCGCCGGCGATCTCCTTCGCGAGATCAAGGACAAGATTACGGCCGCTCAGGGAGAGAACGTTGATCGCGGCAAGATTCAGAAGGACATCGAATCGCTGGCAGGCCAGATCGAGAGCATGGTCGGTGCGGCCCAGTTCAACGGTCAAAATCTGATCAATGGGACGGCCAATACCAATGTGAAGGTGCTTTCCTCGCTTGATCGCGCCGCGGATGGTTCGGTCACCGCATCCAATATCGAAGTCACCAGCGAAAACCTGTCCACCGATGCCGGCACCGCGGCGACCGGTGTGACCCCCGGAACTGCGAATGGCGCGTTGGTCGCAACTAATGCCCTGACGGTTACGGTGGATTTCGCTAACGCCGCCGGTGTCACGGGGGGTGCCGTCGCTCTTGCCAAGGAAGATATGTCAGCAACCCCCGGCGCCGCCTTCATGGTTGCCGGTGATGTGACGACGATCAAGGTCGGGGATGTGGAAGCCAATTACCGCATTCAGGTTGGCGACACCGCGAATGCGGTAAACAAAGGTCTGGCAAATGCCTTGAAGGGGGCAGGGATCGACGTCACCTATAATTCCACTGCAAATACAATTCTTTACAATGGACCGGATACCACGGTGTCGACCACCGGCGCTCGGGATCGCGGCGACATGTACGGTCTGAGCCAGATTGACGTGACCACTGACGCAGGTGCGAGCAAGGCCCTGTCCGAGATCGAAGGCATGATCCAGAGTTCGATCAATGTCGGCGCGAACTTGGGTTCATCCGAGAAGCGGATTTCGATCCAGAACGATTTTATCGGCAAGCTGACGGACTCTTTGAAGTCCGGCATCGGATCCTTGGTCGACGCGGACATGGAGGCGGCATCCGCACGTCTTCAGGCCCTGCAGACCCAGCAGCAGTTGGGGGTGCAGGCGCTGTCCATCGCCAACCAGGCACCGCAGACCATCCTGTCGCTGTTCCGTTAAAAGAACTTTCAGGGGCGTGCAGCGCGCGCCCCTGACCTCCTGATAGAAATTCCCCAAACAAGCAAGGTTTTCACGTGAACGCATCCATCATGGCACAACGCGCCTATGCGCCAACTGCGGCTCCGATCAAATCCGACAGAAGTATCGAGTACGACGTGATCGCCCGAATTACCTACCGTCTGAAAGCCGCGGTGGAGCTGAAAGATTTCAATGCCATGCTGCACGCATTGCAAGAAAACCGAAAGCTGTGGCGGACCTTCGCGATCAATGTGGCGGACCCCGCGAACGAACTTCCCAAGGATCTGCGCGCTCGCATCTTCTACCTCGCGGAATTTACAGACAAGCATACGAGCAAGGTAATCGGCGAGAAGGCATCGGCCGTACCTCTTCTGGAGATCAACACTGCCATCATGCGCGGCCTGAAATAGGATAAGAAAATGAGTGGACTGGTTCTGAAGCTAAGCCCAAAAGAACGCGTACTGATCAATGGTGCGGTGATTGAAAACGGTGACCGACGTAGCCGTCTCGCCATTATGTCGCCAGACGCAAACATTTTGCGTTTGCGTGATGCCATCCATCCTGAAGACGCAAAAACGCCGGTTCGGCGCGCCTGCTTTGCGATCCAGCTTGTATTGTCGGGTGATAGTGATCCGGAAACAGTTCACCTGTCACTGCTGCGACAGCTTGAAGAGCTGAGCCAGGTTTTTACAGATCCAGACAGTCGCAAAACATTGGCCGAGGCAAGCCAAGCGGTAATCGACCAACAACATTACCGTTCCCTCAAGGCATTGCGTAGTCTTCTGCCTCGGGAAGATAGGTTGCTGGCGGTGAGGCCAAGCTGATGTATCAGCCTGTTGTTCCTTTGGGTGGCTTGGGCGGTTGGCGTTTTCTTCAACGGACCTATGATACACAATTTGCCGCTTTCACAGAATCTGTTGAACTCAAACGTGACAGCGATTATTTCCGTGAAACTATCGGTACGATCAAGACAGCTGAGGATTTGGTCAAGGACCGCCGTCTTCTTGGTGTCGCCCTGGGTGCGTTCGGCCTTCAAGATGATATCAACAACCGGTACTTTATCCGCAAAGTTCTCGAAGAAGGCACTACGAGTGATGACGCACTTGCGAATCGCTTTGCTGATACGCGCTATAGTGAGCTTTCAGAAGCCTTTGGGTTTGGCCCAAAGGAATTTCTCAAGTCCGATCAGCCCACGTTTGCGGAAGCGATCATTTCTCGCTTTGAGGCCAACAGTTTCGAGGTCGCAGCGGGCGAGCAGGATCCCGGCTTGCGCATAGCGCTTTACGGTCAGCGGGAGATGGAACAGGTTGCAAAAATGGAAGGCTCCAACGATACGAAATGGTTTACCATCATGGGTGAGCCGCCGTTGCGGAGTCTTTTTGAGAAAGCGCTGAACCTGCCGGCGGCATTCGGTCAGATCGATATTGACCAACAATTGAAGGTTTTCAAGGACCGAGCTTCCAGCGTGTTTGGTACGGATGACCTGGCGCAGTTCACAGATCCGCAAAAGGTTCAGGATCTCCTGACCAAGTTTATCGTCCGCGATCAAATCAGCGCGTTCACCGGTGGCGCATCTTCGCAGTCAATTGCGCTAACATTACTTCGCGGATAGTCCTTTCAAGATCAGCGTAGTTGGCCACCCTTGGGCTGCGTGACAGGAACAGCGGCACGCCTCAGAACCAACTCTAGCTGCGTGAAACTGTTAGCGGGTGTGCTCTTTTCCGATTTTGCCAAAAAGGCATCAAGCTCCGGCCAAAGCTGAATTGCCTTGTCAACTTCAGCGTCACTTCCTTGGGAGTAGAGGCCAGCACGAATCATCATCGCATTCCGGTCATAAACGCTGAGGTATTTGCGAGCCTGCATGAGAATCTGATTTTCTTTTTCGCTCGCAGCGGCTGGAAGGCTGCGTGAAACAGACCGCAGCACATCGATGGCGGGGTAGCGCCCGCGTTCAGCAATCGCGCGATCTAAAACCACATGCCCGTCCAAGACACCTCGCAAGATATCTGCCACGGGTTCATCCATGTCAGACCCTGCGACAAGTACACTGAAGATGCCGGTTATGTCACCGGAACCTTCCATTCCGGGCCCAGCGCGTTCGCAAAGTGACATGATTTGATGCGATGTCGAAGGGGGATATCCACGAAGTACTGGGGCCTCACCGGCAGCGACGGCGACTTCTCTATGTGCCTCTGCAAAGCGTGTGATCGAATCTGCAAGCAACAGAACCGACTTTCCCTCATCGCGAAAATGTTCCGCCACTGCCATTGCAGCCCATGCACATCTTCGGCGAATCAAGGGTGATTGATCTGAGGTCGCAGCAACGATGACCGCCCGTGCTAGCCCTGATGGGCCGAGCGTCTCTTCAACAAAATGGCGCAATTCACGCCCGCGCTCGCCGATCATTGCGATAACGACGACATCGGCTTCCATATGCTGAGCAAGCTGGCCCAAGAGACTTGATTTACCGACCCCGGATCCGGCGAATAGCCCAAGCCGCTGACCTCGGACGATCGGTAGCATGGTATTCATCACAGCCAATCCCGTGGACATGCGTTTTCCCAAAGGTCGACGGTCCGCAGCGGCAGGTGGGGCGGACCTCAGGTTGCGCGCTTTAGCACCACGCAGAAGGGGCCGCCCATCCAACGGCTGCCCCTGTGGGTCAACGATTCGTCCAATCCAGTGGTTTGACGGTGCAATTTGGGTGGGATCCACCAGCGTCACGCGATCATCAAGGGCGACACCATCTTGAGTGTCGTCCGCCAGCATCACCAAATGCTCACCCGAAATCTGGACCACTTCACCGCCCAGAAGAGGACCTTCACGCCGTCTTACGCGCAGAACGTCCCCGATCCGCGCGTCGCGCGCCAAGCCAGAAACATGGATTACGCCCGCTTCGACCTTGACTACGCGGCCAACTGCTCGGGCGGCATGCAAGGTGGAGATCTGAGCGAGCAACCCGCTGACGTCTAAAACTTGTGTCATGTCATTCCTTTTATCGTCTGCAACCGTTTCTAAAGGAATCAGAGTTAAGCCTTGGTTGAAATTACTCGAGGGAGAAGCCCCGATGTTTGAAAATCTCGATATCTTCAGGATGTCATCCGCAATGGCGAGCCATGCCGGTCAACGGCAGGCCGTGGTTGCCCAGAATGTTGCGAATGCGGATACGCCCGGTTATTCGGCCAAAGATCTGCCCGAATTCCGCGACAGCTATCAACTTGACAGCACTACTACGTCTTTACGCGCCAGCCGCCCAGGTCATCTGCATGGTGTGCGTGATGGTGAAATGGCTATGCAGGCGGTCGATGACCAAGGTGAGGCATCGCCGAACGGCAATGCGGTGTCGCTGGAAACGGAGATGCTGAAAGCTGCCGAAATTAAGAGCCAGCATGACCGCGCCCTCGCAATTTACAAGTCAGCGCTGAATGTCCTGCGCACGACAATTCGCAAGTAGGGAACATATAAATGAGCGATTTTTCCCAATCCCGATCGGTTTCAGCCAGCGGGCTGAGCGCACAGGCAGCAAGACTTCGACATCTTTCAGAGAACATATCCAATGCTGATACGCCGGGGTATCGGCGCAAGTTGGTGTCCTTTGAAACGGCGTTCAACGCAGGCAATGAAATGGCGAAGGTCGAAGTCGGCCGCGTAAAGCTGGATCGATCTGATCTCGAGCAGGTGTTCGATCCTTCCCATCCATTGGCTGATGAAACCGGCCACTACAGGGGTTCTAATGTCGATTTGCTGATCGAACTTGCGGACGCACGTGAGGCGCAGCGCAGTTATGAGGCTAATCTCAAGATGTTCGATCAGGCACGGAAAATGTCGCGTGGCCTGATGGATTTACTCCAGCGCTGAAGTCGCTGGAAATCACATGAAAGAGGAGTTCCAGAATGGAAATCAAATCACTTAACGCAATCCAGAATTATACGTCCGCCAAACCGGCGACGGATCCCGTCGAAGGTGGTGGAATTGGCGGCACGCTTCGGGATACGGCAATCGACTTTGCCAAGACAATGGCCCAGGCAGAGGAAACCGCAAAAGCTGCAATGGTTGGCGATGCCGACCCGCACGCTCTTGTTCAGGCGCTTGCCCAGACCGAACTGGCTGTCGAGACGGCTGTCACGGTGCGCAACCGTGTCGTCGAGGCCTATCAGGAAATTCTGCGGATGCCGGTCTGATGCTGAACGAAGTCATCTTTTTTGACACGCTTCGGCAAGGCCTGTGGATAGCGGTCGTTATTTCGATCCCAATTTTGACCGTCGCTTTGCTGACGGGTGTCTCAATTGGCCTCGTCCAAGCGCTTACCTCTGTTCAAGAGATGACGTTGACGTTTGTGCCTAAACTGGGCGCAATCATGATCGTCTTCTGGATGTCGATGGGATTCATGACGCAGACACTCGTGTCGTTTTTTCATGAGCGGATTATTCCGCTTATTGTCGGAGGGTAATAGTGGATAACGCAGGTTATATTGCATTGACGCGGCAATCCGGACTCGCGCGCGAGATGCAAACGGTGGCGAATAATATCGCGAATGCCGCAACTACCGGATATCGCGCGGAAGGTATTATTTTTTCTGAATACGTAAAGCCGATCGAGAATGGTGCATCCTTGTCCATGGGACAAGGAAACGTGCGCAACACATCTTTCAATCAAGGTGCTTTGACGCAGACCGGAGGCGTTTTCGACCTGGCCATTGAGGGCGATGGTTTCTTTTTGATTCAGACCCCGGTGGGTGAAAGGTTGACGCGCGCAGGCGCGTTTTCACCGAATGCCCAGAGTGAACTGGTCACCTATGACGGCTACCCGGTTCTGGATGCAGGCGGTGCGCCTGTTTTTGTGCCAACTGGCCTTGGCGATGTAGCCATTTCCGCTGACGGAACGCTTAGTGCGGGAGGTCAACCGCTTGGACAACTTGGTATCGTTAAGCCGCTAGCCCCGCTTGATATGGTTCGTGAAGACGGCGTGATGTTTCGCGCCGATGCTGGTTTTGAACCAGCTGAAGATGCGCGCGTTCTGCAAGGATTTGTTGAAGGTTCGAACGTCAATGCAATCGGTCAATTGGCCCGCATGATCGAAGTTCAACGCGCTTATGAAATGGGGCAGAGCTTTCTTGATGCTGAGGACGAGCGAATTCGCAATGCCCTCAAGTCACTTACCCAGTAACCCTTTGAATGGAGGTGCCCTATGCGCGCCCTGAAAATCGCAGCAACCGGTATGAGCGCTCAGCAAATGCGGGTGGAGACGATATCGAACAACCTCGCGAACATGAGTACAACCGGCTACAACGCTCGTCGTGCGGAGTTTGCAGATCTGCATTACCAACAATTTGCGCGGGCCGGGACGGTAAATGCGTCCGATGGGACGGTTTTGCCGACTGGCGTTCAACTTGGACTTGGTGTGCGGCCTGCTGCCGTTAGTGTTCACTTGCAGCAGGGATCGCTGTCAGCGACGGGCGGTGATCTGGATCTGGCAATTGACGGTCACGGTTATCTCGAGGTGACGCTGCCTTCGGGTCAGATCGCTTACACCCGGGACGGCGGGCTGAAACGGACGGGCGAAGGTGTGATCGTCACGTCAGACGGCTATCCGGTTGCGCCCGAAATCGTGATCCCGGCAGACGCAAGGAGCATTTCGATCAATGGCGCAGGCGAAGTTTATTCGTATTTCGATGACGCTCCGGAAGGTCAGCTGCTGGGTCAATTCAGCCTTTCAGGTTTCACCAACCCCAAGGGGTTGGAGGCGCTCGGCAGTAACCTTTTTTCGGAAACGGAGGCGTCCGGCCCTGCGTTAGTCACGACACCGGGCGAAGATGGTATGGGGACGTTGCGACAAGGGTATCTTGAGGACAGTTCCGTCGATGCCGTGCGTGAAATCACCGAGCTGATTGAGGCGCAGCGTGGCTATGAAATGAACGCCAAGGTCATCTCGGCTGCTGATCAGATGATGGGCGCGACGACGCAGGTTCGCTGATGAAACATTTGACCCTAATATCAGCGATACTGTTAGCCACATCTGCCCTGTCAGACACGGTTGTACCGTCCAGAACGATCCGTGCGAATGCGATCATATCGGAAACGGATGTGATGCTAGCCGCGACGCAGACTCCGAATGGGTATGCCAGGCTTTCCGATGTTGTGGGGCAAGAGGCGCGCATTGTTCTTTTTGCGGGACGACCGATTCTCTTTGATGACATCGGACCCCCTGCCATCGTCACACGCAATCAGATCGTTGAAGTCCGTTATGAGGCGTCAGGTTTGAGCATTGCTGCAGAAGGGCGCGCGATGGAGCGCGGTGCGGTTGGCGACCGAATTCGCGTCATGAACCTAGCCTCGCGAACAACTATTTTTGGGCAAGTCCTTGAGGACGGCTCCATCAGAGTAAGGAAGTAGAACTTTGAGAACCACGAAATGTTTGAGTATCGTTTCCGTCGCCCTCCTGCTTACGGCTTGCGTTGATCGCGATCATCTGGGCAAAGCACCATCTTTTACGCCTGCGGCTCAATCGCAGGAGCATGTCGCGATGATTGATCCCGGCTTGCCGCGCCGTATCGAAGAGCAACGGGTCGTGGACCGTGCTTCGCTTTGGTCGGGGACCCGGGCCTCGCTTTTGGGGGATCGCCGCGCAGTGGTTAGGGGTGACATCCTGACTGTGGTGATCCAGATCGATGAAAAGGCGGAAATATCGAATTCTACCGACCGCAGCCGATCAGGAAGTGAAAGTCTGGGTGTTCCAAACCTGTTCGGCATTCCACAGCGATTGGACAAAGCATTGCCCGAAGGGGCGACATCGGCCGACTTGGTCGGTATAAATTCAGCCAGCAGTTCTTCTGGAGATGGGTCGGTCAAGCGCAAGGAAAAGCTGACGCTCAGGGTTGCCGCGACAGTGGTCAATGTCCTGCCCAACGGTGTTTTGGCGATCTCGGGATCTCAGGAACTGCGGGTTAATTTTGAGCTGCGCGAATTGCTGGTGACAGGTTATGTGCGCCCGGCAGATATTTCGCGCCAGAATGAAATCACATATGACAAGATCGCATCAGCGCGGGTGTCCTACGGTGGTCGTGGGCAGATCACAGATGTGCAGCAGGCGCGTCGGGGTCAACAGATTCTTGATGCCGTACTGCCATTCTAGGAGCCGAAAATGATCAAGAAATTACTACCTATCGTGCTGCTGATGATCGGAACCGGTGCGGGGGTTGGTGCGGGAATATTCTTGCGGCCGCCCGCACCAGAACCGCTCGCTGAAGAGAATCGTCACAATGGCGCGCAAGCTGAAGAAGCGGATAAGGCGCATGCCAAGAAGGATTCAGAAAACCCACGTGCAAACATAGAATACGTCAAGCTGAACAATCAGTTTGTCGTGCCCATAGTGAAGGGTGAAAGGGTAGAGGCTTTGGTCGTTATGGCGCTGAGCGTTGAAGTGCAGGAGGGACAGAAGGACAACGTTTTCCAGCTCGAACCAAAGCTGCGCGATTCATTTCTTCAGGTTCTGTTCGACCACGCCAATATCGGCGGTTTTGATGGGGCGTTCACGGATGCGAATATCATGGCCGTCTTGCGAAATTCTCTGAAAGAGGTCGCACAGCAGGTGATCGGTCGTGAATTGGTGAGTGATGTGCTGATCATCGAGATCGCGCGCCAAGACTACTGACGCCCGCCTTTATCAAGCGACATTTCGATGGCCCGGAGCAGCGCGCTTTGGGCCTTCTTTTCGCCTTGGCTCTTCATAGCGTCTGACAACAACTCCCGAGCAACCAGTAGCTTGCCATATGCAGTCCGGACCTGCTTCAGATGATGTTCTTTGATCGAGAGGACTTGCGCGAGCTTCATGTTGAGCTCGGCCTTTCGCTTACCGACCCAAGCTTGCCAGATGATATCTGCCCCTAAAGCGGTCATTTCGAATTCTACTTGTGCCGACCGCGCCTCCTTGAGGTGAGCGTCAAGCTTCATGAGCTCGGAGCGCAGGCGATTCTCCTCGCTGACAAGTCTTTGGAAACTTTGTTGTTGTTGTTGATATCGCGCGTCAGTAACAGCTTCGATTTGGCGCATCTGGTCGATTTTGTTCATACGCGACCTTTCGATTTTGTGCGCATGGCTTCGGCAAAACGGATTGCAGCGGCGACAGCGCGGAAATGTTCAGGCGGGATCTGGTGACCGATCTCGGTGGTTGCATGCAACGCACGAGCAGTGGGTGGATCGCTGTGGATAGGAACATTTGCTTCGGCCGCCAGCTCCCGGATACTCAGCGCAACCTCGTCCACGCCTTTCGCCACACATATCGGGGCCTCACCGGGCAGCCGGCTCCATTTCAGTGCGACTGCGAAATGAGTTGGGTTGACGACTACAACATCGGCCGTGGGAACATCCTTCATCATCTGGCTTTGCGAAATTGCCATGGCGCGTTGGCGTCGCTCTTGCTTGAGGTGCGGGTCACCCTCGGCATTCTTGGCTTCATCCATGACCTCTTTGCGCGACATCCGGTTTTTGCGAAGGTGTTCTGCGCGCTGCCAGATGGCATCAATACCGCCGATGGTCGCGGAAATGATTACCACGACAAAAAGGAACGCGAGGAATAGCTCTGACAGAAGTGACACGACCATTTGGGGGCCGGTTTGCAGAACCGCTGCGATGTCGTCCATATGTGCGCGAATGAAGAACGTTAGGCATAGTGAATAGACGCACAGCTTTGTAAAACTTTTGAAGAATTCAAAGAGACCGCTGCGACCAAATTTGTTCTTTGCATTGGCGATGAGCGAAATACGTGACATTTTCGGGGCAAGCTTGGTTGGTGCAAAAACCAGCCCTTGTTGCGCAAGAAGTGACAAGACGACGGCGCATCCTGGGATGAGGAAGATCGGAATCAACCCCCAAGTCACTGCGCCCATTAGCGGGCTACTGACCGCTGTTGCACTGCCGCCAAAAAAGAGTGGCGCAAGTTCAGCAGATTGTCCGATGAGGACCATGAGCGTGGTTCCGGTTTGGCGGATACCGCTTTCTCCCGCCATCCAAAGAGCGACAAGCAATCCCAGATAGGCCGCCGCCGTCAGAAGGTCGGTCGATTTCGCAATCTCACCCTTCTTGCGGGCCTCAAGCAGCTTTTGCTCGGTCGCCTCAAAACTCTTGTCACTATCGTCGTCCTGACCGCTCATGGGATCGCCTTGAAAGGGTTGGCGATAAATTCATCAACCATTGTTAACCATGTCGCGAGGATTAAGGGTGCGACCATGCAAAGGATTAATAGGCCAGCTGCCGTGATAACAGGTGCACCGACGAAAGCGACCATCAGCTGTGGCATCGCCTTATTGATGACGCCCAGTGCAAGGTTGTAAAGTACTGAAATCAATACGAATGGAGCCGCCAATGTAAATGCCAGGGTAAAGCAACGGCGCACTTGGTCGAGACCCCATTCAGAAAATACCGACCCATCTGGTAAGCTGCCGAGGGGTAGAAACTCGTAGGAAATGACAATCATCTGGGTTGCTTTGACGTGCAATCCAGACATAACGGCCAGCGCAATCGCCCCAATGACAAGGATGTAGCCCATAGCAGGCACGGGGTCCGCGGCCGCGCTACCTAAGATTTGCGCCAGCGACGTGGATTGCCCAGCAATAGAACCGGCAGTTTGCAGCGCAAGAATGAACATCCGGATGCCAAGCCCGAGCATCAGACCGGAGAGAGTTTCGGTAACCGTCAGGCGCGCGATCGAAACCATCGAGTTGTCAATTTGTGGAATATTTACGGCTGGAAAAGCGATGAGAGTAAATGCAAGAGCGATTACCAGTTTTATGCGGGTTGGAACAGTACGTTCTCCGAACCCCGGCATCAGACTAACCAGCGCGCCAACACGGATGAAAACCGCAAAAAACTGCCAAAGCGATGCCATCATCAAGGGCGATATTTCCGCGAGAGCTGTTGTCACGCGGCGACCACACCTACGAGCGATGGGCGGGCATCCAGGCCGATTTCTTCGAATGAAAGAACTGGATTACTAATTCCTTTGGCCCGCATCACAGTCTGCAAGAAGCGGCGACGGCGAGTGTTTGTGACAACGGCTGGATAGATGCCGTTGCGGCTGGCGTCATTGAGCTTGATCGAAACGTTGTCCGCTAGTTTGTTGAAAAGATCAGGCGGCAATGCGATATCGAGACCTCGATCCGCCTCAACTTGATAGGACACAAACGTATCTTCCCAATCAGGGTCAAGTTGGACGAGAGGCAATGTACCGTCATCGCGGCGCAGCTGCGCAACCAGCTGAAAGCCAAGCCGCTGACGTACATGCTCGCAAATTGCCTCTGGTTGCGCATTGACGCCGCGCGCTTCTGCAGTGGCTTCAAGGATCAGCGGCAAGTTGCGGATCGAAACCTGTTCGTCCAACAGCAACCGAAGTACGGAATGCAACACGTCAATCGGCACTTTGTCGGGAATCAATTCATCCAGCAATTTCCGGTTTGCTTCTGCCCGTGCCGGATTGGAAATGTTGACCATCTCCGTAAGCAAGCGCCGCAAGGATTTGAGTGAAAGCAGACGGCTGAAGTTGCGCTTTACTGTTTCAAGCAAATGCGTCGCTAGGACTTCGGCCGGCGTAACCAAAGTAATTCCTGCAAGTGCCGCTTCTTCCTGATCCTTTGGGCGTATCCATCGGGCTGGCGCCCCATATACGGGTTCGACGGTGTCTGAACCATCCGGTAACGCGAGTGGGTTTTCCGGTGCGAGTGCAAGAATCTGATCCGGGTTGAGAAATGCGCGCGCTTGTTCAACACCCTGAATGCGCAACACATATGTCCCCGTGGGCAGGCCCGCGTTATCCGTCAATCGGATCTCTGGCAGGATGACCCCAAATACCGATGCGACATGCGTCCGCATATTGGCGATCCGAGCGTCCAGCCCAGTGCCGGGATCAAGAACCATATTTATCAGATCCGGTGCAAATTCCACATGCACGTCGTCAAGCTCAAGTATGTCACCGAGTGGTTTATCCCGTAAAACGGGTTCAGAATCTTCCAGAGAATCTTGAGTGGACTTGTTTCTTGCCTTTTTTGCCAACAGGTAAGCCAATATCCCCAAGGCAATGCCGCCAGCCATGAAAGGCGCAAACGGAAGTCCCGGAAACAGCCCGAACATTATCATGAGAGCAGATACAGTACCGAGTGCCGCGGGATGTTTGCCAAGCTGGTCAAAAACGGCCAGATCGGTCGCGCCTTGGGCACCGCCCCGTGCAAGCAACAAAGCTGACGCAATTGAGATGATAACTGCCGGGATCTGCGAAACGAGACCATCGCCGACCGTAAGGATCGCGTAAGTTTCAAAAGCGGCGCCAATTGGCATTCCATGGACGACGACGCCCATCACCAGCCCTGCGACAAGATTTAGCATCGTGATCAGAAGACCTGCAATGGCGTCTCCCTTAACGAATTTCGACGCACCGTCGAGAGAGCCGAAGAATGTCGTTTCCTGCTGCTCCCTTTCGCGACGCTCTCTCGCTTCTTGGTGGTTGATGGCTCCGGCGGACATGTCGCTGTCGATGGCCATCTGCTTGCCTGGCATCCCATCAAGCGCAAAACGTGCACCAACCTCGGCCATTCGCGTAGCGCCTTTGTTGATGACCATGAAGTTAACGATCAACAGAACGCAGAAAACCACAAGTCCTAGGAAAACGGATCCCCCCATCACGAATTGCGCAAAGCCTTGAATGACGTCTCCGGCGGCGTCAGTTCCGGTATGGCCTTCTCCGATAATCAGTTTTGTCGAAGAAACGTTGAGGGAAAGGCGTAGCATCAATGATGCCAGCAGGATCGTGGGGAATGCAGAGAAATCAAGCGGCCGCTCAATAAAGAGCGTCACCGTGAAGATGAGAATCGCCAGCGCAAATGATGTGGCTAGGCCGATGTCGAGCACCCAAGCCGGCATTGGTAGCACCATCATTACGATGATCGCCATCAGGGCCAGCGCTAGCAGGACGGTTGGGCTGTAGAATGACTTTATGGAGAAGTCCAATTCAATATCTCCATTTTTTGCGCGATTGCATAGGCAGCGCCGTCACGTGTTGGTCGCTGCAGTTCTGAACGTTCACCACTGTAAATTCCTCATAGCCACTGTTCTTGCATGATGGCTCCAACCACAGGAATCTCTGTCTGAAAAGACTTAGAAGAAACTGGTAACTAAACCGTTTCGCTTTCGAATCTAAATTGAAATAAGGCAAATTCGAGCTTGGTGAAACAGAGTGAAACTAGGGGGATCATTGATCTGGTCGAATCGAATCTATTGAGGTTCCTCTGGTGCATCATCTGGAAGCAGAGCAGATGTTTCCAGAAACGCTCCAAGGATTTTTCGCGCTTGTGTGCTTTCTTCTAATGCGGAGAGGGATTGACCAAGCATGCCATCAGTACTGCTACCTTGTTGTCTTTCTTGACTTGCTAACGCAGAGAGACCGCCAAAACGCGTATCTGCTTCATCAATGAGCTCGTTCCAACTGTCTGAAAGCCAAGCGGCTTCAAGAGCGTTATTTTCCTTACCTTCTAGCCGATAGAGTGCATGCGCTTCGTCGAATCGACCCACCATTTCGCTTGCTTCCGCTCGTAGTACATTTGCTTCGGCAGAACTTAGGGTAGCCAAGGCGGTCAGTGCCAGCAATGGCTCTGAAAGTTCCAGAGCAATCTCCGCTGAGAGCAATCTGTCTTTGTCTCTTAACGTCTCAGGTTGGGCTGCGATGATGATGTTGTTGGCAAAGCTCCCAAATCCTAGTGAAAGAAGGCGTCTAACAAGGCTATAGCGATGCTTAGCTGGAAGTGCTGCCAGAAGCTCAATGGGTTGAGAAAGAACATGTTCGAGAAAAACTATATCGCTTCCGGCTGCAGTAAGCTCAATGAGCAGCAAATCATTCAATTCGAGAGGAAGTGGGGCGTTACCCCGTCCTGCTGAGTCCCTGAAGGTGGCAAAAGCGCTGTCAAACTGACCTGATTTGGCAAGTGCAAGAACCTGTGCTTCTCTAAGCTGGTCACCCATCTCGGATCCTCGGTATTGATCCACATAAGCATCCACCAAAGTGGAGGTTTCGGGAGAAATTGGCTCATTCTGATCAAGCCGGGTTCTCACCAGTTTGACCAGTGCTTCCGGGGTCCTCTGAGAATTGCCAGCGAGCACGGCTTCAAGACGCTCTTCGCCCTTTTCGGTGTCGCCCATTTTGATCGACAGATTTGCCTGAGCCATTTTCCCGTCCGAGCGTACTGGTTCGGCTAGTCGCTCAATACTTCTGAGAGCAGCGGCAGCATTTGTTTCATCGTGATTCATCAGAAATCTGTCGCTGAGCATCGGCGCGATGAAGTGTCTAAGATGGACGGGCAACTTGTTGACCGCACGCAGTGCTCCGGGTGCGTCATAAAGAGTGTTCGAAGTATGTCGTTGCTTGGAGAGTATCGCCCAAAGAGCTACATCTGATTCACAATCCACGAATTGTTCCAGATTGTTTTGCCCTGCAATATGACCCTTTTCCAGAATTTCAGCTATGGCGATCAAGGACGGGTTAGCTGCGAATAGGTCAGCATCCAACTTCAGGATTGCGATTGCCTCAACACCGAAACCAAAATAGATATACGCCTGTGCAAGACGTCTCGCCGCAGCGTGATCCAGCACGTCGAATTCGCCGAAAAGATTACTTCGCCGCTTGCTGATGGCTTGCTCAAACCTATCCTCATCGGCCCAAGTTTCAACAGCAAACTCTTTGTCAGCAGGGCAAATATTGCCGCTTGAGGTTGACAGGCTCTGTCCTTGGCTATCTGCGTCAAGGACATCTAAGCTTGTTGAGAACCTGATGTTGCCCGGTGAAGGGGCAATTGGGCGTGTAGCGATCACAGTATAGGGTTTCTTGGCGACGGCTTCCAGTTCTGGCGATGTGTCATGAACCTTCGCGCGATCTGGGATTAAGAGACCTCTGCTCGCGGCGATTCCAACTTCGCTGCTTAGTTGCTTTTGTGCACTCTCAAGGATCGAGCTATTAGCGGCCTCTTCTGTCGGTAAGATGCCTGGCTGGAAGTCGCGTTTCGAGGTCTTATGTGCCTCGGATGCCACTTGTACGGGTCCATTCAATGCAGCTTCAACTTGTAGAGCGTTCGAACCCATCCAAGGCAGCGCAACAGATTCCAGTCGTGGTGTACTTGTGGTCGTAGCAATTTCTGGTTGAGCCTCTGGTAACTGCTCTCTTACAGCAGTGCCTCTATCTGCGATGTCTATTGCTATAAAGCCATTTCCTGTCTCAAAGGCAGATATATCGCAGTTGCAATCAAGATTTATGGCAAGGGAGGATTCGGTGCTTGAAACTGAAAGCACTCGTTCCCGAGTTATTTTCTCGAAGACGGTGCTGTTATCAAATCCCTGTGCATGGCCCTGATAGTTAACCGTAACTTTGCGACCCGTACGTTCGGCGTCCCAAGCTACGTTTGCAGGCAAAGGAACGACAATACGGGTAAATTGTCTATGGTCACCCGATAGAACCCTCAATGGATCTGCGAAGGATGCAGAGGCACAGAGCAACAAGAGCGATGCATAGGTTCCTGAACGTATCATGCGGCACTTTGCTTGACTGTTTTCAGCGCTTCTTCCAGCTCTGCATAACTGGGGCGGCAATGTGATGGTGTATTTTGGCGACCCACTTCTATGCAAATGTTCGTGGCGTGGTTGTGAAGGTTAGCAACCAGGACTTCTCGGATCAGTTGATAAAAATGACCGTCCTCCTTTGTCACATCTGCAACCTTCGCCGCGAAGGGTCCCACTAGGCCATAGGCAAGAAAAACTCCTAAAAATGTCCCTACAAGTGCACCACCAATCAACTTGCCCAGCACTTCTGGTGGCTGATCAATGGAGGCCATTGTCTTGATCACCCCGAGAACGGCGGCAACGATACCCAACGCGGGAAGCCCATCTGCGACAGTTTGGAGTGCGTGACTGGAGTGCAAAGCATGTTCCATGTTCGCGTCCATGCGTTTCTCCAGGACTTCTTCCACTTGGTGAGGATCGTCGTAGTTCATAGAAGCAGACCGCATGGTATCGCAAATCAATGCTACGGCCTCAGCGTCTGCGATAATATTGGGATACTTGGTAAAAATCGATGATGTATCAGGTGCTTCAATATGCTCTTCGATGGCGACCGGATTCTGCCGCGCTAGTCTGATTAGCTCAAACAAGAGGCACAGGAGATCACGGTAGTCTTCGTGCTTCCATTTCGGCCCTTTAAAGACTTTTCCAATATCCTTGAGCGTGTGCTTCGCAGAGGCACCGCTGTTTGATATCAGAAATGCACCGGCAGCCGCACCACCGATCATCGTGAACTCGAAAGGCAGGGATTTCAAAATGATGCCCATCTTGCCGCCGGCGGCGAGATAGCCACCGAAAACCATGACAAAAATAGTGATGATTCCGACGATTCCGATCATTTCGATCCCCTGACTGAGTCTATTTAGGCAGTCTTTCAAATGCAGGTTAAGAAAGCCTCAGCATTGATCAGGTTTTTGGAACTTTTGCATTCCGCCCAGCCAGTATCACGCTGATTGTGTAAGCGCTTTCGGGTGTCAGGCCAGTCATGATAGCTGCTGCTGCGTCGGGGCGCATACGACCCAAAAAACCTGCTGCAAATTTGGGTTCCATAGCCTCGAAGAGAGCTGCGGCATCCTTGGGCTTCATGTTTTCGTAGACGGCCGTAAGCTTGGCAATGTCATTTTCGGCTGCAGAGTCAGCAAGAGAAAGTGTCGCTCTGAGTGCTTCCTCGGTTTGCTCAAGCACAACCAACCTTTTTTGAATTTCAGTGTTCGCGACAGCTAGCGCCTTGGTTCGCATCGCGATCTGCTTTTCGCGTGCTGTTACGCGTGCTTCGCGTTCCTGTAATGCGTACAGGAGCGTCGTCATGTCCGTTCGATCCAGCGCTTGTGCATGAGCTGGCCCTTCCGCGATTTCATGCGCATCACTGGCAAGGGCGGCCTCTACTTTTTCGTGCCCTTCCGCGATGGCACTGCCAGCACCAGTTCCGATTCTGAGGATCGCAGAACCAGCGAACAAAGTTGCTAGCAGCATGACTGACCCACGGCCGGAACGCCTGCGACCGGTTTTCTTTCGTTTTCTCAACATCATCGACCTCCCCCTGCGCTGTGCCGGATGAACATCGGCTCAGCAGCTGATGGCGGTATAGAGGCACGTTGCGGTGCCGATTGTACGGCTTCTGGTGCCCGTTTCGGCGGTTCCGGAGCAGCGGGGATATCGTGCAACGATGCCATTTGCAGCTCTAGTCGCTGGGACATGTCCTGCGCCCGCGTCGTCAGTTCGGTCAGTGATTGGGCGGATTGTGACGCTGTCATCTGCGCCGCGGTAAGCGTCTTGGTCAAGTCGTCGACCTGTGCGGACAATACTGCGACCGCCCCTCCGACACCTTTCTCGAGATTGTTGAATTTATTGAGCCGACGACCAAGCACATAGCAATAAAGCCCTGCTCCAAGTGCCCCTGCTGCAAGCAGGATATCTGCGATGTATTCTATCAAAGCTCTCTCCTAAGTTACGACAAATTCCATGATCAGAAGATCATTCACGCGCCCTGCACCGGTGACAATTTGGATACGCCGCAGCATTTGAGCGCGAAGGCGTGCAAGTGCGGATACGTCCTCGATATCTGCGATCTCAATTGCGCGAAGATAACTGTTAAGTACATCTACGACCCTTGGTAACAGGACTTCTACATCCGCTTGCGCAGACTTGTTCACTTCTAACTGCGCCCTGAACCGAAGATGCTTTGAGGCACCGGCGGATCGCATCGATACAGTGATTGGATCGACTGCGATAAAAGCGATATCCGGCAAGGCGTTGATTTCGCCGTTGTGGTCGGTTTGATCCGCAGTTTGATCATCAGCCGGTGAGAGAATCATACCCGACCACGTCGCATAAAAACCGCCTCCACCACCAGCCAGCGCAAGAACCACCCCAATAATCATCGGCATTTTTGACTTTTTCTTGGGCTGCTCGTCCGACTCTTGGTCGGTCTCTTCGTCTGACATATAGCGTCCAATCGTTTGATCTCGGGTCCTTATAGACGTGATTGCACTAACGGGTTGTTAAGGCAGATCGGTCATTTGTTGATTAGCGCTGGACAGAACGTTCGGCTGGACGGAGGTAAATGTGCAGCAGCTACTGAACGTGTGGATGAAGCTGGAACTCAGCCGACAGATCATCGTTATTCTGGCAACGGGAGCAATGTTCTTTACGGTCATTGTTATGTCGCGTATGGCGAGCGCCCCATCGATGACCCTATTGTATGCTGGGCTGGAAAGCAGTGCTGCGGGAGATGTCGTGCGGTCACTCGAACAGCGTGGCGTCGGCTTTGACGTGCGTGGTGGGTCAATCTTTGTCGATTCGGATCAACGTGATCAGTTGCGCCTCACACTTGCCAGTGAAGGGCTGCCTGCAAATAGCAACAGGGGCTATGAACTTCTTGATTCGCTGACGGGTTTTGGTACCACATCCCAAATGTTTGACGCAGCATATTGGCGCGCCAAAGAGGGAGAGCTGGCCCGGACGATCGTGGCCAGCCCACAGATTGCGATGGCGCGTGTTCATATCGCCAGCACCGGTTCCAATCCGTTTCAGAGGGGTGTAACGCCGACGGCCTCCGTGTCGATCACGCCTAACGGCGGTGGAGTCACTTCTGCCCAGGCCAAAGCGGTTAGGTATCTCGTCGCCTCAGCTGTGGCCGGGCTTTCACCAGATGATGTTGCAGTAATTGACGCGAACGGTGCGCTTGTTGGGGCATCCGAAGATGAAGCACCTTCGATCGGGGGCGACGACAAGGCGCAGATTCTCAAAGACCGGGTCCAACGCATGCTCGAGGCCCGTGTGGGATTTGGTAATGCAGTCGTCGAAGTTAGCGTCGATACCGTCACCGAAAGTGAGGCGATCCGCGAAAGACGGTTCGATCCAGAAGGGCGGGTTGCGATCAGTACTGATACTGAAGAACGGTCAAACAGCTCCAAGGATGCGGGCGGCGGTGATGTCACGGTGGCGAGTAATTTGCCTGATCAAGACGGTGGGGCCGGTGGTGATAGTTCTTCTTCTCAAAATACTGAGACGCGAGAGCGGGTGAACTACGAGGTGTCCGAAACGGAGCGGGAGATCGTCCGGGCACCAGGAGCGATTAAACGCCTTACTGTCGCAGTGTTGGTCAACGAGGCCGTGCAACTTGACGATGCGGGCGTGGAGTCGTCTCAGCCCCGGCCAGAAACGGAAATGGCTGCATTGCGCGAACTGGTTTCGTCAGCCGTAGGTTTCGATGAGGCCCGCGGAGATATAATCACGATTAAATCAATGGCTTTGCAAAACGTCACGCCGGCCGGAACGGTTGCCAGCAGTTCGCTGCTTGCTCAGTTTGATCTTGATTTGATGTCCGCGATCCAAATGCTGATCCTCGCGGTAGTCACGCTAATCCTTGGATTGTTCGTAATCAGGCCGATCCTGTCGAAAACTCCTGCACCAGAAGACAAAGTTGTTGCGGCGATCGGATCAGACAAGCCGCCCCTCTCTGCTGAAAGGGGTCTTACTGGCGAAGTCGACTCAGACAGCTACGACCTACCTAGTCTTTCAGATGCCGGTAATGATGGTGGTTTCCCATCAATAGATGACCTGCCCCAACTCCCGATGTTGGGCGGTAACGGGTCTGCTGACCCCGTCGAACGGCTACGGAATCTCATCGGAGAACGCCAGGAAGAAACCGTCGAGATCCTGCGTGGCTGGCTCGAAGACAGTGAAGAAAAAGCATGAGTTCAATCGCACATAAATATGCTGATTTTTCAGCATCATCTTCAACGCCGGATGATGCGATCAGCCAATCGGTTGAAGCGGTCGAGGAGCAAAAACTCCAATCATTCGAGGAAGGGTATCAAGCGGGATGGGCAGATGCCACGCGAGCTTTGCAAACAGAGCAGCAGCGGATCACCTCGGAGTTTGCGCAGAATATTCAGGATATGTCGTTCACCTACCACGAGGCGCTTTCCAAGATGACTGGGACGTTCCGACCCCTTATGGAACAGATCGTTGCCCGCATCCTTCCAAAGGCTGCAAAGGCGTCCTTGATGGGTCATATTGCTCAAGAGCTGAATTCGCTTTTGGAGAACCAGATCGGAGGGGAGCCGATAATTTTGGTGGCCCCTGAAAGTCTTGACGCAGCCAAGAAACTCTTGGCGTCCATTCAATCCGATACTTCTTTCAAAATTCTTGCCGAGCCAACACTGAGCGCTGGGCAAGTCTATCTCAAATTGGGCAAAACAGAACGGGAACTCGACCTTGATACTGTGACCCAAGGGATAACCGACGCAATTGAAGCGTTTTTCAATCAAATACAGCCGGAGGAGTCGTATGACTGACCTGACATCTGCAGCAGCGGACACATCGAACCCATTCACGTCGGTTCCCATCGATATTACAGTTTGCGTCGGCAAAGCGCGCCCTTTGGTGCGCGATCTGGTGTTGCTCGGTGAGAACGCGGTTTTAACACTCGATCGGCGTGTTGATGATCCGGTGGATCTGTATGTCGGCGACCGACTTATCGCCCGCGGAAATCTCGAAGAAAAGGAAGGTGATGACAGTGGGCAGTTGGTCGTGAGGTTGACCGAAATCATAAATCTCCAGAAAGGCCTCTGATGAGGAATTGCCTCGTCTGGACATGCGGACTGCTGGCGTTGTTCTTGGCGCTGCCTTCATGTCTCGCCGCACAGGAAATGTCTATTTCTCTCGGTGATGACGGAGGGCTTAGTGCGCGTACGATTCAACTGTTTGCGCTGATAACCGTATTGAGCCTTGCGCCGGGGCTTGCGATCATGGTGACTTGTTTTCCTTTTCTGGTGACGGTGTTGTCAATTTTGCGTCAGGCCATCGGGTTACAGCAATCGCCACCGAACATGCTTATTATCAGTCTGGCACTTTTTCTGACCTATTTTATCATGGAGCCTGTCTTCACTGCCGCGTGGGAAAACGGCTTGCGCCCCCTGACCAACGAAGAAATCAGTGTTGAGGTTGCGTTCGACAAGACATTGGAGCCATTTCGCGTTTTTATGGCAGGAAGGCTTGATCCTGACACCTTCTTTGCCATGGCAGATCTAAGACCGGAAACAGCGGAAGCAACGCCGACTCCGGATGCGCCCCTGTCAATTCTCATTCCAAGCTTTCTGCTTTCTGAAATATCTCGCGCCTTCCAGATCGGATTTCTGATCTATTTGCCGTTCCTTATCATCGATCTCGTTGTCGCGGCGATATTGATGTCAATGGGTATGATGATGGTGCCCCCTGCGGTTGTATCGCTGCCATTCAAGCTGGCATTCTTTGTCATTGCTGATGGCTGGGCCCTGATCGCTGGCAGTCTGGTGCGTAGCTACTTCTAGGCTCAGGGCCCATAAATATTGTTGAGTTTGAAGCTTTGGCGTGATTCAGGTTCCCCAGTTGCGGGGGATAATATGAGCAATCTTTATTGGCTGAGTGAAGCGCAAATGGAGCGGCTTCGGCCTTGGTTTCCGAAGAACCGAGGCCGTGCACGCGTTGATGACCAGCGGGTTCTGAGCGGCATTCTATTCATCAACCGCAATGCGTTACGGTGGTATGATGCACCCGCCGAGTATGATCCACCGAAGACCCTGTATAATCGCTGGAAGCGCTGGAGTGATATGGGCGTGCTCGCCCGGATCATGATGGGGCTTGCGGAACAGGCCCCTGATAACAAGACAATCTCGATTGATGCAACTTACCTCAAAGCGCATCCACTGCCCGGCAGCACATGCAAAGCATGTGCGAGAGGGGCACGGCGTCCAGCCTGCGGTTGAAAAAGGGGGGCGTGGGCGCCGGATTGGGCAAACCAAGGGCGGTATGAACACAAAGCTGCACGCCGTCACAGACACCAGCGGACGCCCGTTCCGCTTCTTCATCAGCGCAGGTCAAGTGAGCGATTATACCGGCGCTGCTGCCTTGATGAACGGCTTGCCAGAGGCCGAATGGCTCCTCGCTGACAGAGGAAACGACGCTGACTGGTTACGAGAGACCCTTATAGACAAGGGCACTAAGCCCTGCATTCCTGGGCGCAAGTCGCGCACGAAAACCGTCAAGTACGACAAGCGCCGCTACAAACGACGTAACCGAATTGAAAGGATGTTTGGCAGGATCAAGGACTGGCGGCGTGTTGCAACACGCTACGACAGATGCCCAAAGATCTTCCTCTCTGCGATCGCGCGCGCCGCAACCGTCATATTCTGGTTATGAGTCCTGAGCCTA
>Ga0115567_10001186_pt1 | contig 26137 bp, 18 predicted proteins | sample COGITO_mtgs_1204_2_FD_88679 | JGI IMG/M metagenome (GOLD analysis project Ga0115567, IMG submission 88679) | Pelagic marine microbial communities from North Sea - COGITO_mtgs_120412 | ecosystem: Environmental > Aquatic > Marine > Epipelagic | place: Germany:Helgoland, sampling site Kabeltonne... | reverse complement strand
GCCGCCGCCGCCGATGCCGCCGCCGACGAGGCAGAGTTACGAACGGGCAACACTTTGGGATTGATTACCGTATCTGCAGCAGAGAGTGAGGCTGAGGTACTGCGGAATCGTCTCATGGAGGCAGAGGCTCACTCTCGTGAGTCGGAGTTGCGCGTGGAACGCGTACAGAGCCTGCTGCCCGTGCTTTGTGAACAGACAGCACGGGCAATCCAGGACCTAGAAGCTGCTACTGCGGCAGCTTCCGTAACGTTGGTCGCAGCTCGAGCCGATGCGAAGGCGCAGAAGGCAGCAGCCCAAGCACAGGTGGCTGCACGCGAATCGGACAAAAAGCGCGCTTTCGTGGAGGAGGTGAGACGCTGGGTAGGAGCGGTGTACGGGATTGTGGATTGATTTCGCTAATTGCCAGCGGGCGAACAGGAGTTGGAGAGACAGCGGGCGGAAAGGGCTACATTGGAATCTGGGCGGGAGATGGAGGTACGATGTGCAGAGGCCCGGCTGGGGGAGCTGCGGGCGGCGCTGAAGGAACGGTGCGCAGAAGCTGCTAGATGGCGGGGGGAGATCCGGACGGCGCAGGCGGCGCAGGCAGAGACGGAACGTAAGGGGCGGGAAACCCGAGTCGCCTTAGAGGGGGAGCTTGAGAGAGTTCGGGCAGATCTTGTTGTGGCGCGAGCGGAGTCGGGCAGGATGGTAGGTGACGTCGAGACACTTCGTGGGGAGCTTGCAGCGTTACATCAGCATGCGCAAAAAGAAGGAACAGGGCTCAAAATGGACGAAATAGAGGCCAACATTGCGACAGGGATGGAGGGGGTAGGGGTGAAGGTTAGCGCGGTGGCACACAGGTTAGTGCTCGGTGGGCAAGCAGTACGGGCGGGCGACCACCCGAGCCTTGAGGTGGAGGTGCAATCGAGCAAGGCGGTTGAGCGAAACCAGGAGCAGTGGAAGCAAGACGTTTCAGGAAGACGGGCGCCGCCGACGGCGCAGGTTGCCCCGCTCATGCTTCCTCTTGAGCAAACCTCTGGAGCGCTACGGTCTGAGTTCGGCATGCGGCGGGCGGTGGGGGCAAATCCAGGCGATGGCAGATCCTCCCAGTTTCAGCAGCTGCGGGGAGCTTCCCCTTGGAGGCTCACTCGCTGAAGGTGACATCAAGAGCGACTGCACGGGCAGTGTACAAACCCTGTTGCGTGTCTAGCAGAAGGCGAGATACGAATGTGATTACAGCATGCTAGGCCCAGCCGATTGCAAGTCGCACCGTGACCTTGAGGAACAAGTTCCGACTGGATCAAGACTTGTCACGCGCGTGTCAGGGTAGCTCTGGCACGGCAGTGCCAGCGACGCGGGTGCCCGGGATTCGCACGCTGTTGAAGCTGAGCGTCGGACAGGCGTCGCGGTGAAGGTCAACTTCGTGCGTGGGGGCCTTGGTACCGCGGGCGCGGGCGGAGATGCTTCTGCTGTTGCAATGCACTTCCGCACAACCATCCGTGAAAAGGTAAGATGACAGCAGGTCCAAGTGTAGAGCAGCGTGCGAGCGTTATTTGCGTGCACGAAGAGAATCAGAGCGCATCATTTGAGGAATTCGTGCAACGCGCAGGAGCAGGAGTTGGTCAAGGTTACGGCACGGCTTCGAGCGTCGGCGACCGAAGTCGCGATGGTGCAGCAGCAGTGGGCTAGTTCTGAGGAGCGTTCGTCAGTGCTCGAGGCGCGGGTGCGAGTATTAGAAGAAAAACTTATCGAAGAGCAAGAGAGACAAGCAGAGATGAGAGCCGAGGGTTTGGCGACAGAGACGCGAGCTGCGGCGTATGAAGCGGAGGCGGCCGCAGCGAAGTCGAGAGAGGTCGCAACTTGCACGGCGCTACGGGAAGCAGTGCGGGAACGGTTCTGCGCATGACCCTTCACCCACATTTCTGCGCTGCAAGAAAACAGCGGTAACTGACGACAAGGTGCTGTTGCAGACACGGCACGAGCATGCGTGTTGTGTTGGTAGTGCTGACGATGGAAAATGCGCTGGGGGCAGGGAAGAAGCGGTTGCTGCGATGCACTCCGAGGCCCGGCAATGGGAGAACAAGGCACGAGGGTGGGAGCAGGAGGTAGCGGCAGCGCAGCGCGCTTCACAAAACACAAAACGACAGGCAGCGGATGAACGGATAGAGGCGGAGCAGCGCTGGGCAGACGAGCGGCTCAAGCTGCACGCGCAGCTGGCAGCGGCTGTGAAGCGGGCGCACGAGGCTGGGCGCGCAGAAATTTTATTACAAGGGCGACTGGCTGGGGTTCAGGCGCGGCTGGCGGAGGCAGAGTCGGAGGTGCAGAGGGCGACTGCGTGCCAGAGAGAGGCAGCCGCACGATTGGCGGCGCGTGAGGCGGAGCTTGAGGCATACGAGACCGGACGGGCTCAGCGAGCAGAGGCGGAGGTGGCGGAGCGGACTGAGGCCACAATTTGGCGACGGCAGCGGGCCTGTGATGCCAAGGAGCTCCACTTCCGTAGCAAGGTGTGTGTCTTCTAGCGCGTCAGTGTGCGTCCGCGCTTCAGTGTGCGGCACGCAGCGGCGCAGCGACCTGAGACTAAGACAGGTGCGGGGGCGGTGGTGTTGTCTCAGGTGGGCAAACTACTGTCTGAGGAGCTTGCGTTGGAGTCCGCTCTAACGTGCATGGCCTGCCTTGGTGTCCTCCGTACCCCAGTCCTTCTCGACCCCTGCGGACATGCATTCTGCCGTCAGTGCGCGAAGCTTCCAGGCGCATGTGCCGAGTGCGGCAGCACCAGTCGCAGTGTGGTTGCCGCATGGGCGCTGGATACCCTCGCATCCAAATTTCAGCTCCGCGTGGGGCAGCTTCAAGACCTCCAGCGCGCGCTCGTCTGATCACACAGCGACAGCCAAGAGTGCTGCAGGCTGTGATTTACAGCTGAGGGTCAGAGCCCTTGAGATGATTGGGGCCTCGATATTACTCAACACCAGACGCGTCTTCCTGCCCCAATGCGGGCCGGGGCATCTGTTGAGGGACCATACGCCGTGTACCACGTCGACACATCCGACCACACGGCAGGAGGACTCCTTATTCTCGCTAGTACCACATCTATATTAGACGCCATAACCATGGTGATGCCTCCGACCGAAAGAGGCCTCAAGGTCGAGGCCTCAAGGTCAGAGGTGGCGACCAGTGAATTGCCTGTGGCCGCTCGGCACGCGCGCGATGGGCGCAGCCGCTCCGCCACGGGCGGCGGCGGAGCCTTTCAAGGGCGGGCGGCCCTCGGCCCCGGGAGAGGCCGACGACTGCGCGCCACCCCACTGCGCGGCAGAGGGAGACGGCAGCTCCGCGGCCGACTTGGGGCTGGCAGCCGCGGCGAGGCGGGCAGAGATCCCAGTAGGGCGCGCGCGCGAGGCTTTGGATGCGCCCAGCGAGGCAGGAGAGTGCGCGGCCTGTGGGGAGCCGGCGGCGCCGTGCGGAGAGCCTCGCTCGCCGACGGAGCCAGCGGCCTCGAGCTCCAGCGCGCGGGTGTAGTCCGCGATGGCGCGGTCGAACTCGCCCAGCGAGTCGAGTGCGGAGCCGCGGTTGAAGAGGGCGTTGGCGTTGCCAGGGTCCAGCCTCACGGCTTCCGTAAGGTCCGCCACAGCCTCAGTGTGCTGTCCCATCTTGTCATGCGAGATGCCGCGATTATGGTACGCGTGCGTGTTGGTGGGGTCGATGGCGAGCACTGCCGTGTAGTCGGCGATTGCTGCCGCGAAGTCCCCAAGCTTTGCATATGAGTACCCTCGATTGTTGAGGCTCTTGACGTTGCGTGGCTGCAGCGCAAGCGACGCCGAGTAGTCTTCCACCGCTCCCTCGTACTGTCCGAGCTTGCGCCGAGCATACCCGCGATTATTGTGTGCAGTGGCATTACCAGGCACTGCATCGATCGCGCGCGTGTAGTCGGCAATTGCGGCCGCATAGTCGCCGCGGTTGCGGTGACAGTAACCTCGGTGGTGAAGGTACACCGCATTGTCCGATTCCTGGTGCACGGAGGGGATTATATTAGCGTTCTGGCGTTCTGCAATGGGCGAGTGAGAGCGGTATCGCCATCCGGTGGCATCATCCGGCGGTGTGAGGGCCGCCACTGCTTCGCGCGGGGAGGATGCAAGGGGGGTTTAGGATTTAGGTGAGTGCAGGAGGGGTTCCTGTGCGATGGCGGCAGAGAAATCGGCAATAGCTTTGTCGTGGAAGCCAAGCTTGTCCCAAACGAGCGCGCGCGAGTTGTACGAGGAAGGGGATGGGTCGAGTGCGATGGCGCGAGAGAAATCCTCGATTGCCTTGTCGTTGGCGCCGAGCTTTTCGTGTGCTGAACCGCGGTTGTGGTAAGCATTGGCGTTATCAGGCTCAAGAGCAAGCGCCTGCGTATAGTCCGCGATTGCATCTGGGTGCCGCCCGAGCTTATCGAGGGCGAACGCCCGATTGTAGAGGGCCTTGAAGTGTCGCGGGTTTAGGCGCAACGCTTGTGAGTAGTCGGCAGTGGCCTCGGCATAGTGTCCGATTTTGCGGTTCGAGAAGCCCCGATTGTGGAAGAAGTCGGCGTTGCCGGGGTCAAGGCGGATAGCGATGGAGAAATTCGCGATAGCCTCCTTGAAGTCTCCCTTGCGGTCAAACGAAATACCCCGGTTGTAATACGCGTACGCGTTTTCAGGCTCAAGTGCGATGGCTGCGGAGTAATCAGCAATGGCCGCGTCGAAGTTGCCGAGCTTGTCGTGCGAGAAGCCGCGGTTGAAGAGTGCCTTGAAGTGCCGCGGGTCCTTAGCCAGCGCCACCTGCGACGCGCCGAATCACGTCAGTAACCGCCAAACGCGCTGCAGCCCTGCCTGAGAAGCGGGCTCTGGCACCGAGTAGTCGCGGACCGCGAGCGCGAACTGCCCCTCCTTGCGGCGCGCATAACCCCTAGAGTGGTACACATCCGCACTCTTGTCATCTTTGGCGAGCGCTGCCACGTCTGCCCACGACACCGAAGACAACACCCCAGCGCCCACTGCGCGACCAGCGCCCGTGTCCGCACCACCCACCCCTGCCGCGGCTCTCCCGCTGCCCGTGCCGACGGCCAGGGCGCTCGTAGCGCCCGGCCGCCCCGATGGGGCAGAGTCGATGGGCGCAGCTGAGTGGTCCCGCCTGGCGGCATGGGGCGCCGGAGGGGTAGACTCGGGCGCGCCCTGGCGCGTGGAAACTGTCTGACTCGGCGGGGGGCGGATGAAGGCCGAGGCGTCAGGCATGGCCTCGAGCACGCGGGCACGCACGTGCGGACCCAACAGCTCCCTGAGCGCGGCCACGCTCAGCAGCGACCCAAAGTGCTCCGTTCCCTTGCCGTCTTCATCCTCCATTTCCGAGCCGTCGCCCAAATCCTCGGAGCGTTTCGCTGGAGCCCAGGCCGCCGGCGCTCCCATCGCCCGCGCGTCTGCTCTGGCAGGCCCGTGCCTTGTGGCACTGCCGGCATCGGCCGCTGATGGCTGTCCCGAGGCATTTCGTGCAGCTCCCCGCTCATCTATAGACAGGCGCCTACCCCGTCCCCCCGTGTGCCCTGCGGGGGCGTCCCCTGCTTTGTCCCACGGGCGGTGGCGATACGGGCTCTTGATGGGCGACATTTCGGCATCTGCGAGCGACGAGGGCGAGACAGAGCTAGGTGGACCACGCGCCTGGTCCCGCTCCAGTGCAAGTGTGTAGTCGTCGATGGCAGAGTCAAAGTTGCCCATCCGATTTTGACACGCCCCACGCGCGTACGCTGCTGACGCGAATCCGGGGTCGATTGCGAGCACTCCTGAGAAGTCCTTGATAGCGTCCTCAAGGCGCCCCAACTTTTCGTACGCGCACCCGCGGTTGTAAAGCGCTGTGATGTCCCTTGCGTCGATCTTGAGCATGTCCGAGTAGTCTGCAGCTGCGCTCGTGAAGTCGCCGCGCTTAATGTGCGCAGAAGCTCGGATGTGCAGTGCTTTGCGGTCTGCTGGATTGGACCGAAGCTTGTTACTGCAGAGCTCCACCAGCCTATTGACATCATCTGGTTTACGGAAGTAATAGATACGATTCGGATGCGACTTGGCTGCCTCCTCCTTGTCTAGGAAGTCTCTGCGCTTGTACAGGGCGCCTTCCAGGAGCAGGTCATCGTCCTCGTCTCGCATGGCCATAGCACTATCGACATTCCGCTCCCGTCCTGATGCAGGGAACACCGTAGGGCGCGACATATAGCCAGCGACAATTGGCCGCACCCCGCCGCACCCTGGCGGAGGGTTCGAAAGTCGAATCTCTCTCTCGCTGGCGGGCCCGAGAAAGAACAGAAAATCGAGAAGGAAACTGTTGGCCAGGAGGGCCCTCTCTGTGTGATGGCAGTGAGTGGCGTCGTGCAGCCGCATGTTGCACGGCGACCAGCGCCGAGACCAGTCGATGTGGAACATGTCGTCGGCCGCCCACTCGTTTCGCCGTCTCTGGTTCACGACCGCGAGGCTGATCCCGAGCCTGCAGCGGTCGTCGAGGGTCCGACAAGGTTGTTGAAAGCAGACAGATTTGTTCACGTGGACGAAAGCTCCCCACTCGTCAGACAACTCACACGGGAAGGTCTTCCGAAGAGGGGTATCGGTCTTGACGGCTCGATGCATCTGCGAAGCCATCGTAGCACTCGACGCGGTGGTGTGATCCTGCGTCGAAAGCAGGAACATGACATCGACCCGATCACAGCCCCACCGCTGGAGCGGAGCACATCGCCGAGCCAGAAAGTACGCACACGCGCAATGCATACTGATAAGGTCTTAAAGTACTGCGTGGTCCCAAACACAGTCGTGCACCCTGCCGGTGTTGCGCCGAACGAGCAACTTGCTACCTGGCGGTACCCCTACCCGGTCGTGAGGCCTCCGTATCATCCCTGGGGCTCTGTGCGAGAATTCAAGCCCGAAATTGCGTACATCCCCGCCCAGCCGGGGGAATGTGCCATGGTTGCTCTCGCGCGCCATGCCGTACGCTATGGCGAAGCTGCTCCGTCGGGCTGGTCACCTGCTGCTCCTTGTGGCAGGTTGCCCGCACCGGCACTACAAGCACCGGCGAGAGCAGGGCAGGTTTCGCGTGGAGCGAGTGGTGCGACGGAGAGTAGCACTAGTACGAGCGGCTGGCACCAGGGTTTACGCACGAAGATGCGATATTCGTACTTCGACACGCCCCGGTGAGTCTAGATGTCAAATCCGCTGCAGTGGTGGCGATCCGCCGGTGTGGCGGCGCGCTCAGACGACCACATGTGGGATTTTGCGCATCCAGAGAGTAGTGTGCCTCAATCTGATGTCGAGTACTGCCGGATGCAGTTGGGAAGAAGCCCGTGAGGGCTTCTCGACGCCGTCGTGGCTGAAGCCTGTGCAAATGGCCGGTGCCTCGCTTGGCTACATGGAATGTGCGTTGCCCTAGCCCTGTCCGGCCAGCAGCATCGCCGGCGGCTGCGACGAGGCGATTTGTAGCCGCCACGACCCCCGACTCTCTTGCCGCGACGCCGGGCGCCCCACTTGGATGTTCTGGGGCCAGTTGCTGAGGCGGGTGCCGGCATATGCAGATGGGACGCCGCCGGGGATGTGCGTGCAGGCCAGTGGGCCCGAGGGGCAGGGTACTGGGAGGCGGAGCGATGCTGACAGTCGAGCCTCTGCGTCTCGATTCTCCTCGCGTACAAAGACAGCCCAGACGTCTGGTTCAATCATTGAGCCGCGTGCGTGCCCATCCCACTCGCGAGCTGACACAGCTCTGACTTTACTTGGATGTGCGAAGGCGACGCGGCACTGAGTGGGCGTTGGAGATTTGGGCGTTGCAGGCACAGTACGGTCTCTAGAAAATCGGGAGCTGCGGCACTACTTGGCGCGGGCAGGCGTGTGGTCAGTAGAACCGCTGTCGCACGCTCCGCGGGCCGAGCTGCTGACTCTCGCCCGGACCCACATCGCCCGCTTGTGAACACCCCCCCTCCCCTCTCCTGCCTTACCACCTCATTGCTCGTCCTCGAGTCAAAATGGGTCGTTTTTGACGCCTCACCCTTCTCGACTTTGACTCGCACGCATTCGCTTGGGACCGCCATTTGATTCAACACCGTTGACCATCAAACACAATGTGGGGCCTGATCTGGTGCCTAATTTGGTGCAGGCGTGAGCTGCGACACGGTGTGCAGTACCCACAGCTTCGCGCTTTCGGACGGTGAGTCGCAGCTGAGCCTGCGGGCCTCAGCTTCGTCCCGTACTTGTTGTGCCTGCAGCCCTGACCCTAAGCACCGCATCTCACGAGGGCTCTTTTGCGAACCATGACAGGCCTACCTCGATAACGGACAAGTACCGTATCCGCCTGCAGCAAAAGGCATGCCGACCCACCCCGCTCTGTCCCTTCAGTGCCTGGAAGCTTCGATGCTCGGGGGAGGCGTCCGAGCCTGTGTCCAGTGATCGTGCGCGTCTCTCCTTGCAGGGGCGGCTGGACACAGGAAGCACAGACGGAAAGGAAGGGGGCGGCGAGAAGCAAGGCGTGTGGAACGAGTTCGAGGCTGACCTCGGGGCAGTGGTAGATGCAGACGTGGAAGAAGAGGAGGCAGCGCTTTCGCGTGAGGTAGAATCGGCTCAGGCGGAGCTTAACCGCAGCCTGGCGCTCGTCGCAGCGGCCAAGGACAAATCTGTGCGCGCGCGCCAGCGTCTGGCCCAGGCTACGGGCCTTATATCGTCGCGCGGTGACCCGCGCGCCCCCGAGCGCCTTGCGATAGCGAGCGCCGGCGCCTCACGCGCCACCACTGCGAGCGTACCCAGCGACTCGCGCGCTGTGTCGCCGGCCTGCCTCAAGACTGGGCAGGGCGGCGCATGGGGCGAGTGGTGCGACCGAGGAGGCGGGGAGGTGCTCCTCGAGCAGCGACCCAAAGTGCTCCGCGTGCAGTGGGAGAGTGAGGAGGAGGAGGAGCCTTCAGACTCGCACGACTTGGGACTCGCACGAATCACCAGCGACTGGGTCCGCTCAGTCCCCGAGGCGTCTGAGGCGCCGTTCCGACGTGGGCGGAAAGATCGGAGTGACACTCCAGCGTCTGGAGAGGCCTCAAGGGAGATATCGGAAAGGAATGCTCGAATTCTCACTCTTGCTCGCATGCCCACAGTCGCAAACAGGGGGCTGCAGGCAGCGGGCTCGCGTGCCTTACGCGCCGCGTCAGCGCTCGCTTGAGCAGACAATGCAGTGGAATGAAGTCTTGTTATTCGATGTTGATACTGTGTCTACAAAGACTGATCCATACAGCCCACTCGTCGCGCACACTCTCTGCGCATAACAAGTCACTCTGCCGATGTATCGGCCGCAATTGTCTGTTGCTTGAGATGCAACAGGTCGGCACCACCACCAGACGTGGCAGTTGTCGCTGGAGAAGCCGAATTCTCGGCGGAAGCTTCAGCCGTACCTCTTTGCGCGGGAGTCTCCAGCGTCTGGGCGCTTGGTGCGGCGGCGACTGTGATCTTAATCCCAACCTCTGTGCGCCCCACAACGCGACTTCGTGTGCCCCCGCGAGCTCTGCTTGAGCCTTGACCTGCAGGCGGATTCGGCTGTAGCATGCCCTTGAAACCACTTGCAGCCGCTGGTCCAATCGCAACTTCGTTTTCCACGGCTTCACTCACTCGCTCCTCGTCTTCTGCGCTCCGCGCAACTGCCACCCGCACAGCCAAGTCTCAGTTCTCCCGCATACCAAAGGGTGGAATCGAGCTTTTCTAGCGTGAGGGCAAGCTTGGGTGCGGGGCCGGAACCGACAACGGCGCCATCACGGAGGGAGAGCGGAGGACCCGACACAGGGCATTCCATGTTGTCCCTGGCTGCACCAATCCACTCAAGCTGCGCAGCTCGTCCGGGGTCAAGCGGTGGCCCTCCTGGCGTTGCTCGCGCCAGCCGCAGTGGCCCCTCGTGCTCTTGCTGGTCAACGCTCTTGGTCCCTTCGACGAGAATCGCCACAGGTGGCTTGTTTTCAATCTTGTTGCAACCTGCCTTCTCTTCGTCGTCTGCACTTGAAGAGTCACTCTCTCCTCCATACTCGCCCTCTTGCCTCGATCTAGCAGAGGACGGCGCATCGTGCGTCCCGTCTGACGGCGCCCCGTCGTCGACTCCTTGGTCGCCCACAAGCCCCATTTTCTGAGCAAGCATTTCCCGCAGCGTCCGCAGCGAAGCGCCCTTGGGAACCACTACCTCCTGCCCTGCTGAAAGCCGCTTCGCTCCCGGCGCCCACCAGCGCACCTGCCAGTGCCGCAGTAGCGCTTCAACGCAATGTGAGAAAAGTTGCCGGGCAGCGAAGCGGTAGGTGGGAAGCCTCGACCTCCACAATCATGTGCTCGGAGGCAGGACCGATTTCTTCGTCCTCAGATAGGAGCTCAACAGAAACCTCTTTGCCATCCGCAATTCGCGGTATCGCCCGTTCTAATGCCACGCCGTCCCGTAGCAGCTTTCCCACCTCACTTGCACCGCGGCCTCGCCTGTCACGAAGCCTCAATCGTGCACCTAAACGTGTCTCCGCGCGCCCCGCGTGCGCAGCCGCTGCCCACGCACAGACTTCGGGAAACCGCTTGCTACCCGCAAGCCTCTCCCCGAGCGCCATTTTCACCTGCACCAGCGAGCCTATTCTCAGACGATCAAAGCCAACAGTCTCACTGCCGACCGCGATCCGAGCGCTTAGCACTACAGCTGCTCGCTGGAGTGTTTAGGTGGGCCGGTAGTGACCCTACCGGCACCTGCCGCTGCTACACTGTTTTGCATGCAACAAAATACACCAGTTGACACAAGAGAGAGTGCAAAACGCGCCTGCGCAACTGTGGCGGATTTGTTGGCGGTAAAGCTGACGAGGGGGCGAAGAGATGGAGCTGTCCCGGGTGGCGCATCCAGCCCGGGCGGTACAAGAAGCGAAACCTTGAGCTCAACCTCCCTGACCGAAGCGCCAGAGTTCAGCTCCACGAAACAAACCAAGATCGGGGAGGGCGGAGGGGCGAACCCTGGACGGAGTGGAGCACCGCGCGCGAGGGTCACTGACGAGCCGTGAACGAAGCCGAGGGACCGCAGCGATGCGGCCTCGTCCTTGAACTGGGGGGCCTTGGGCGAGCGCCTCAGGTGGTACCGCTCAGGGTCCAGGCCTGAAGAAGAATTCGGGGACCGAAGTGAGCAGGGCAGGGAGCAAAGGTGGTGGCAAGTGGCTGATGTTGGATACCATGTCTTTCGGCGATGAGGCGCTTCAGCTCTGCGAGCGACACACGGAGATCCACATGAACTACGCGCTCTGGCTCACCCTCGACCAGGACCCCGTCGGCTCCCTGCTCTCCGCAGCTCTGCACTAGGCCGCCCTCCGGCGGCGGTCCTGATGCTGCTGCTGGTAGACTGTACGCGAGAGCCGCTGCAAAGAAAGCGCGCGCGAGGGCTCGCAGCGCTGGCGAGCGGTCCACTTGGGGCTCGTCTGCACCGCCTTCCGCAGCAGACAACTGCTCGGCCACGATGGCATCCCCGCCCCTCACCCCGAGGGACACTAGCAGGGCATCGTCGCCCTCCAGCTCGAGGAGGCGAGGCTCTTCGCGAAAGCCGCCCGCGCGCTCACCCGTCCAAATCAAGCGAACGCACGAATTCTCCATTCCTAGCCGCGTCTTCACCGCCTTCCGAAGCGCAGCAACAGTGAACCCCCGTTCCGTGCCGCCACTCTCAGTCGCGCTCGCGCCTTGGCGCAGCACGACACGCTCTGCAAGTCCGCAGCGCGACACCATCCCATCGAGGCCATCCGCGCAGGGGTCATCCGCGCCATCCTGCCCTGGGAGCCAGCGGGCAACACGGAGCTGAAGATCCGTCTCGCCCACTTCCTCGAATTCTGCCTCGCCCTCACGCCGCACCTCGAGGAGGAGCTGGCACGATGGGTGAAGTCCGAGCCGCGAGAGTGACTCCTGCTCTCGCCCCCCAAACGTCGCTCCGCCGACCAACAGCCCTGCATCCACGCTGCAACGGCGCAGCCGCATGCATACGGGATCGCATGCTCGCAACAATGCAGTGCCAGGGTCCCCCGCAGGCCGTGCAGGGTTGGCCGCAAGTGCATCGCGAAGCAGCTCGGCGAGCTTTGACAGGGTAGTCGCGCAGGACACCTCGACAGCACACTCGGCGCCGCCCTCTGTGAATCCACGCACCCGTGTTACGCCCCCTCTCACGCGTACCATTCTGCGCAACCATGCTGACCTGGCATCTTCCGCAGCAATTTTGGCAGCCATCGGGGGGGGGGGCCTCAGCGCTTCGCAAGCGATGCTCGTATGCGTTCCTGTTCCGCGCCTTCGGTAGATGAGCATGTACGCAGAGCCTCCACCCGTGGACTCTCCAGCAGGCCTCTGCCCCAGGACAGAGCAGACACGGGGCTCGCTCGCGGACGAGACAACAGCGTCGTTGAACTCCCACCATGATCCTGCTCCGTCCGAGTCAACATCTCGCGCAAACGCGAAGTAGTGCCCCCCTTCGGCTGTGCCTGCGTGCACAAGCACGCTTACAAGATCAAAGAGCATAGGTGATCCGCCTCCTGCGGGCGGTAGCCACGGCGTGCCATATGGCGCGAGAAATGGTGCCATGTCGAGCACCAGTGGCGCTGTCTGCACATCGTCAATTTTTACCCGTCGAGCCCGCTCGTGATCAAAGTCAAATCTCCGTAGGTGCAGGGTCAGAAGCCGTGGAAGTGCCTCGCGTCGCAAGGCCAGGCCCTTGAGGGCGTCGACCCGTGCGCCTCCATCCACCTCCCACTGGTTCTCGCCGTCGAGCACCTCTGGCGTCACAAACGCTTGCAGTGCGGCCTCGAGGGTCCCGTGGCCGCGCACCTGCACCTGCAAGTCCTGGAAGGCTTCGGCGCGGACCGAACGCAGCCCGCGCTCCTCGCACGAAACGAACGACGTCAGTTCCCCCTGATATAACGCGGCGATGGGTCCAAAGCCCTCTGCGCCAGGCGCCGCACGTGCAAGCGCCTCGAACAGAACGCGCATTAGTTCCGAAGCGTCGTGCTGTGCAAATGTGTCTGAACGCGCCCAACCGAAGGCCCCCGTGAGAGCCTCGGTAGAGGCAGCCGCACACTCCGACAGTTCTAGTCTTGTAAAGAGCACCTGCAATTGCTGTAGAATGCAAGTTTCCTCGGGGACGTGCAATGCCGGATCGTACACAAACCGGTACACGAAATCGCGAAACTCGTGCGTCCAAAACAGTGCCTGTAGCAGAGAGTTCAGGTAACACGTACCACCCTGGTTCTGGAGCCCTGCGGGCACTGCGAAGGACCCATTTGCCCGTCGCGCGCCCTCACGGCCTCCCAGTGCTGCAGTCCCGCCTGCCATCTTGAGCTGAGCTTCAAAATCGGCCCTGTTGGCCAAGTACTCGTCCACCTCTTCGGGCAACACCGCCCCCACCTCCGCCCCCGTCTTCACCCCAGCTGCCGCCCGAGCCGATGATTCCGCTCCCGTCTCCATATTTGACTTTTCCCCCGTGTCTACCACGGGGTAGGGCGCCAATCGACCTTCCACCGCTTCCTGACCACGCCCATCGGACGCTGGAATCGACTCGTACACCTTCTTTCCCGCTTCTCGGTTCTCACCCATTGGCGGATTCCTTGGCACTTCCGCGCCATGATGCAGCGCCTCGTTAGCCCCCGACAAAACCCCATCTTGAGCCCTGTCATCGCTTGGCAGGTGCTGGTGCAATTCGACAGCCTGCCTCTCTGCAGCTCCGGATTGCTCCTCCTTGCCCATGCCAGAGGCTCTCGCTCGGGAGCTCGACCTCGCGCATGGCAACTCCGCCGCGGCAAAATTTGCTTCGCCTGTTAGCACTGCCGCGGATGTGTACGGCGTGGGACTGTTCTCCCTTTCCCGTGATTCCTCTGCAGCACTGGCACTGGCAACCTCCTGAAGCTCCAAGGCCTGAGGTTGACCTTGTGGAACAACTTCCAGTGAAGGAGGCCGCTTGCCCGTGTCCTCCGCACCATCAGTGCCCGTCGGACTTGATGTCCCGAAGATGTGCATCGAGAATGCTTCTGCTTGCTCGCTGCTCCCCGGGCGAGGGCTATCCTCGCCAAGCGCGCGGGGGTCTCCCAGCAGAAGAAACTCAGAGGCCCCTGCCAGATGTTGTTGCGCGCCGCCCTCATCCAGAGCACCTGGATTTTGACTTGCGTCCGGACAATAACGAAGCTGCGGGACTTCTTCCCGAGCAATGCTGCGCACCAAGCCAGCAAACAAGATGAGTTCTGAAAGCGAGCCGCGTGAGGACAAGAATGACATAGCCCTCGAGATATGCTAGCGCGCAGGCCGGCCAACGCAGCGAACATGCAAAGCTGACAAGATTTTGGTGGACCCAGCACCGGCTTGACTCTCTCGTGAGGTCCATGGTTGCAGAATCTTGCGCGTCGTCCGAAACTTCGGGACGTGTTTCTTCGGACGGCCAGAGAAGGTCGGAGCCGGGTCTCCGTAGGCCTTTACGGACTCCCGCTGATGCGGTGGAGGACGGGCGAGATCGCCAAGAGCTAACGAGGCGACCCTGATCGGCGAGGTTCTTGCTTCGCTGATACTCCTCTTCCTCCCTGCGAGCGAGCTCCACAATCGAAGGATGATGAAACACCGCCTGCAAGCGAAAACCTCCAGCGTAAGCACACGATGCTGACAGAATGCAGCGAACCGGAAGAATGACGCAGCCAAGCGACACAAAACGACAAAACATATCTACACTACCAGGCGGTCAGGAAAGTGGACGTCGTTTCAACCTGAAGGTCTGCGATGATGCCCTCAAAGTCAATCAGGTTACTTGCTGCTTCCTTGGTCCGCGCCTCAAATTGCTCGGCGTGCTGAAGCAGTACCTTAGCGGCTAGAAATTCAGAAGACTGCGCGTCATCGGCAACCGGATCCCGTCCCGCATCGTCGTCCACAGGAGCGATTTCCACCATCGGACTTGTGATGCACCCGTCCAACGCAGTTTCCCGCGGCGAGAATTTCGGAAATTTTACCTGTGTAAAGCGACGCTGTAGCGCCTTGCTGCGAGAGTCTCTAAGCGCCAAGACCGAGCGAAGGCGAAGCGGGGAGCCGCTCTCTACTCGGACCTCAGGTCTAGGCAGACACGCAAACGACTGGTCGCCAGGTCGCCCGGCTAGTGTTGATGGATAAGATCACGCCGGGAGTGCCAATGGAGTCTGGACTATCGCTTAGCCGCGGCGAGTCCACAGACACTGAGGAATCCGGGGGAGGCCAAGCGCCAGCTGGCCAAGATATTCGTGATGGTCAAACGTCAGGCAAGCCAGAAAGCGACTCTGCAGCCAAAGAAAGTATCCCTGGCGAGGGTAGCTTTGCAGCCGAGGAACAGGAATCGACGGATAGCTCGGAAATCAAAGCGCAGATAGTCACGGGCTATCCCACGCCCTCCTCTCAAATCAGCGCAGGGTTCAACGAAGTTGATGCCACACCAGCGTCCAACTATCATTCTGATGTGAAAGTTCCTTTCTCGGAGAGCTGCAAAGTACCCCTCGCTGAGGATCTTCTGCAGCTGCTTCGCAGAGTCACGGCGTCAGAGATGCATGGCAGGGCAGCGCTGATTTTGCCGTGCGTCGAGACTGCGGAACAAAAATTGATGGGCATAGCAGCACGTACTGCGACAGACAGCGAGGTTGCTGCGGCAGTGCGCCGAACATCAGATGTGCTCAAGGTTGGGGTGGAGCTTGCGTGTGGTGCCAACGGGGAATCGGTATTGCACGGTCTAAAGCTACTCGAGTGGCTGGTGACCTGGGACTGTGTTGCGGTCCAGTTTTTCCCGTCGGTAGCGCGCGCCATTATGGCTGGAGCAGCATGTCCTGAGGCCAATGTGCAGGCTCAAGTGGTTCAACTCGCGGCAACCACTGCGGCGCAGCCTCGGCTGGGCTCGAGAGTTGCTCCAGCGCTCACCGCACTGGAGACTCTTCTATCTATCGCTGCGCGCCCACCAGTGGCTGCTCGCGTCCAGGTCCCAGGGCGCGCCAGCAAGCCCCCTGCCCCGCCGGTATCCCGGATCGCAGAGGGCGCTGCCCGCCAGGCCGCCGCTTTTCTGTTCCGTCATCTGGCCGCGCGCACTGGTACATTCCCACCTCGTTCACCTCATGTCGGCATGTGCACAAAAATGCCAACTTTCTGGTCTGTGCATAGCGTTGGGCGCTCAAGTGCAGTTGGCGAGCTGCTGAGGAATATGGCGCGGGCAGTGTGCGCAGGCTGCGGCCGAAGATTCAATGCAGGGGCCCGCATGATGTGCGCAGCTTGCACCGTCGAGCCGCAGAGCGTTAGCCTCCATATCACTACCGAGCGTCCCAGATTTGACTGGGAGGAAAATGACACTCGCTCCAGCGCGGTGTCGAAAGCGATCGACGGCGACGGTGACGGCGACAGCGACGGGAGCGGCGCGCAAGATACAGTGGAAGCGGTAGTGGCGGGGCTGGTGCAGTTGGCCCGGGGAGAGGCGGGGGGGAGGATGCGTGTGGAGGGTGCAGGATCGGAAGTGGCTCGGATGCTTGCGCTGCAGATCCTCGAGGAGGCAGTGCGAGAACATGCGGAGACGCTGCTTGTTTTCCCGCGGCTTCACTGCACGGTCTGCGAGAGCACACTCGACCTCGCGGTCGATCTTCTTTCTGACCTCTGCCGATCGGCCTCCCGCAGCCCGACGCCCCTTACACTTGGCGGATCCGCTCGGGTGCTCGCACTGGCCGCAACTGCTGCCGCCGGCTTCACCTTGGCGCCGCCCGCCGATGGGTCCCCAAAGACTGATGTCGAGGGCTGGCGGCGCTTGACGGGGCAAGCTGCCAACGTGATCGCGCTCTTGGCACATCTCCTCACGCCGCCGGCGGGGTTGCCGCCACATCCCATGGCTCCGCCGCTATGGCTGCGGCTTCTGGCCGCAGAGGCTCTGCTTTCCCTTCTCTCGCGTCCTCGCCCGCCCCTTGCTCATCGTCTCTCCGCCATCCTTGCGCTCTCTCCTGTCCCAGCCTCCTATACCAACTCTACTTCTCAGTCCCCCCCACTCCCAGCGTCTCAAAGATTGCTGGATGAGGGAGGCGGCAGAGATGGCTCCCGTGATGAGGCAAGTGGTGCCCTGGGCATCGTGGGCGTGTCGGGCGTTGCCGACAGTGCAGCGGCGTCGTTGGCACATAAGATCGGCCATGGAAACCTGCAGCCAACGACACATACTTTGCACACAAGATCGGCAATGGAAATTACGGCGGATGATGGAACGGAGCAAGATGTTCTTGGATCCCTGTGCTCATGTCTGCACCTGCTACTTGCCACGCAGCTTGCTCCTACAGCCGCCTTTCCGTTGCATTCCTCTACAGCCTCAGGCTCTCAGATGTCGTCGGCGTCTGAATCTGCACTTGCAGTGGTTGCCAGTGCAAACACCGTCTTGCAAAGCGGTGGAGCGAATTCGAATTTAGCGTTTCGAGGTGACGGTGGGGCACAGCACAGGCCGTCTCTGGTTGAGCGTGCGCGAGGGATGTTCAGCTCACCGACGTCATCACGCCGCCAGAGTGCAGAACTGCTGAGTGCAACGCCTGGCTCAAGCGCGAGCGCCTTGACGGGTGTTGCAGCTCGCGGCGCGTTGATGGGACGCCAGCTCTTTGAGGAGGCAGCGCGAGCGAACACACCCTCTTCCTCGAGTGTCTCTGTGTCCGTACCGACCGATGATGCGCGTCCAGTGGAGATGGGGGCAGCGCGGTACGATGACGGAACGCACATTTGGCCTGTACATAGCCGGACAGGAGTGCTTGCTGCCGCGGTCGCGGCGGGGGAAGAAGCGGTTTGGGTAGGACCGGGGCGAGCTGCAGCAAAGGCATCAGGCGCCTCGAAATCTGGCAAAAGAGTGGAGCTTGGGGCTGGGCTGGGCTGGGCCGATGTGGTAGAGGCGTGCGTAGTAGCGGCTGGCCTGCTCATGCAGGCATTGGGAGACGACTGCGAAAACGACGACGAAAATTTCGGAGGACGAGGGATGGCGGATCAAGAATCCCATCGCTCGCTCGTGGACACGTGCGCGGGGGGCCTTGTGGCGGCAGGGGCACTGGCGCTGCGGCACGTGCAGGAGGGTTTCGAGGCTCGAGAGGCGACCGCCCTAGGTCGAGCGGTGATGCATCTCCTCCCCTCACTGACGGCGCTTTGTCGCGCTGCCGCGCGCCTCGGGTCGCCCTTTCGAAACGACTGTATTCGGCTCCTCGCCCGCGCCCCGTTGCGCGTCGCGCCCGACGCGTCAGTTTCGACTGGCACCGAGCTCGAGGTGCGGTTAGATTCGCCAGAAGCACGCCGGGTGGTGGGTGCAGGCATCGCGCTGGCGGTACGGCTTGGACAGGAAGGGCACATGGGGCGGGGAGGCTGGGAGGCGGCCTTACCCCTGATGCACAAGACGCAAGCTGCTCTGGCTGCACGGGGTTTCCGCTCAGCCTTCTCGTCCGACACCCTACCACACGCACAGCTGACCATGACGACAGGGCTGGGGGAAAACGCGCGCCTGCAAGAGGCTCTGGATGGCTTGGTGGAAGCAGCGCGGGGAGCAGAAAACGCACGACACCGAGACCAAGCGGTGCCGACTGACCACCCATTCATGGGCGATGGAGCTGTGCTGGATCTCCTGCACGCACTGCTGGAATTCGGGGAGAGAGCAAGGGTTGGCTCCCGGCCCGCTGATGGGACGCTGTTGACAGAGAGAGAGTGGGCCATGTCTTTGGCTCTGGCCATCGCGCGAGGGGCGGTATGGCGCAGCAAGGCTGTTTGGGGGGAAATGGTCGCGCATCTTGAGAAGGCGTGTCTCGACGAGCGATCTTCACCTTTCACACCTTTGACTTCCCGCGCGGCACACAGTGCCCTGAGTGACCTGCTCGACTTGCTCGAACACGCGATGGCGAATGCGCTGAAACGCCGGAACGACACGGTGGAGACCGGCGCAGCGGCGGCTGTTGTAGCGAACATGTACTTGCAGGCATTCAACCGCATCGAACGAGCAGAAGCACAGCTTATGGTGATTGCTGAGGTGGAGCGTGTGGTGCTGGGGCGATTCGGGACGAAACTGAGTGGTGCAGCCTGGGATCCCGTCCTCGACCTACTCAGCTCTGTGGCTGCATCGACCGCCGCGGGCCGCTACTCCCAGCACTTACCGCGCCTCGTGCTGTCCTGTGTGACGCGAGCTGCCGAATTTGACGCGATCTTGTCTGCTCGCAACCACTCGGCTCTTTTGTCATCTTTCGCGTCGCTTGCGCGCGTCACCTCGGACGCTGCTCTTGCACGACAGGCTTTGGGGCTCTTGGTTGTCACGGCCCGACGCCTCAGCTGCGCCGCGGGAGGAGACATCTTTGCGAGCGGTACCGCAGCTGCAGCGTCTGCGTGGCAGACGGGGCTGCACGAGCTGTCAGTGCTCGCAGCTGCCGACACTGCGCCCGAGGTTCAAGCGGGCGCTACTGCTGCGGTGGCCGAACTGATGTGGCTTCCGGTTGATGGGGCGAGAAACTGCACGTCCGTGATGGCAAAGCTGGCCGGTGATGCAGAGACGTCGGCGAACGGGCGTGCGACAGCACGGCTGCTGGCCAGCGGCCTCGAGAAGGTTGTGCTCCCACTCTGTGATCGGCTGGGGTCAGGGACGTCCCCCTACATGGCACATGACATGGGGCAGGGCGACCATGGGGAGCGACCAGGAGCTGCTCTGCTGACCAGGGAGATTGCTCCGCTTGTTGCCGCCTGCCTGGGCTGCTTACGCGGAAACGGGGCTGCGGTAGGCTCTGCTGACAAAGAAGATGAAGCTTCGGCAGAGTCTCTTTGGGCGCAGGTTCTTTGTTCCACGCGGACAAGAGTTGCCACTGCCCCTGATCCTGCCTCGGTGCTGGCCGCCGCCAACGCAGTGTGTGAGATCGCCAAAGCTAGCGGCGCGCTTTCCTCTGCCGCGCAGGGTCAAGTTCTGTGTGCACAGCTGCGCGTAGAGACTGAGAAATCCGCAGAAATTTCGGCGGGGCGGGGCTGGGCGCTTTGGGGTCTGCTAGACGAAGTACTGGCGGTGGAAGAGAGTTTTCTGATCTTCTCAGAGCAGTCGAAGCTGAGCGATGCCGAGTTGGACAAAGGATTTGCACAGGATTCCGCATACGCGCTGGTTCGTGCGGCGCAGGTCCTTTTGGCAGCGCAGGCGGACCAGGAGAGTCTTGTGGCTCGAGCGGAAGAGGTCATCTGCGAGAGGCCGATGGAAGCTGTGATAGGGCGACTCGCAGGGTTTCTGGAGAGCAAAGGAGAAGTGGAGTCGCTTTTGCAGCTTGTCAGCGCAGGTGCGGCGCTTCTTCCGAAAACAGTGCTGCAAGAGGATGGTAAAATCGGCATGCATTCAGGGAACATGGTGTGCAGCAACACAACCACAAGGTTGGCAGGACGGGTAATCGGCGCGGTACTCAGTGCCATCGACCGCCGAAGCATTCTTCAATCACAAGACGAACACCGCCGCCTTGGGAGAGATAGCGCAGACAATGGAGAAGGTATACGGAAGGTAGCAGAGGCGGCCTGTACTATGGTGCTGCAAAGTGTGGGATGGGAGCTGAGTCACGGCGACTCTTCCAGCAGTGCGGAATCGTTAGACGTGCTTGTGCTTCTTCTGCCCCTAGCGATACCGCTGCTGATCCAGGGCGTGGAAGGGGGCAAGGGTGCTGGAGATGTGGAAAATTCAGAGGTTGCAGACTGCGCGCGGCACCGGCTGCAGGCTCTCGTTTCAGCCCTGCGCTCCGCAATCGGGCAGGCAGGATTGCCAAACGACGGCGGAATCGCGGTGGGCAGGTCAGACGCGGTACGCCCCAGTGTGGCCGTGCGGCGGCTGGTGCGAGACGTAGTGGTGCATGTTCTCCTCCACGATTTTCGAACGGAAACGGTACCCCGTCCCGCGTTTCCTCTTCCTTACGTATTTGACCCTCAAATCAAGCATTGCTTGTACCATACGGCACTGCGCTTATCACTGCACCTTGTGAAATCTGGTTGGATGTTCTTTGGCGCTTGCAGCGCCCTTAGTGTGATGATTCGTATGCCACGACAGGCGTGGGTGCACGGAGACCTGCTCGCGCTGCTGGATGATACGGCAGCGCGCGGGTTTGGTGCGCCTGCGGTGGCCGGTGCATCGCTTGAAGGGCTCCTCTCGCTTGCAGCCGTGGAAGAGCGGGGAGGGAAAGGGGACGAGGCCTGTGTGGAAACACAAGAACTCGCCCAGCGAGCAGCCTTGGTTTGCCCCCTCTGAAATAGGGAAACCCTTTCCCCCGCCCCATGCTGCTGATCTTGCCCGATTCGAGGTATAAAGCCCAAAGTCGTTTGAGACCCGATGCTGATAACTCTGCTTCAGAATTTCTTGAAGGTAGCCATCTTTGCCTGATCTGGTCGCGGGTGTGGCGTGCCTAGCTAGCCCTGCGGCGCTTCGCAACTTTCGTACGAGCAAGCGTTGCGGCCGGCACGAACAAAGTCGGGACGCAGTCGGCAAAAACTTGCGAATTATCACTCGGGTCAGCGCATGTAGAGTTGCTTCTCGTAGGACTTCGAGCGGTACGTCGGCAAATGTGCTTTGCTTTCGACCAAGCTAACTTTGTCTGCACCTCCGTAGTCTCCGTTTTACTTCAGATTCGATTACTGACTCAGCATCGGTAGATGGGCGCCCTTATTGTGTCGAGATCAACCCTGGTCTTTCTTGCGGACAACCTCACCCCCTCAAGCGGTGATAAGCTCCGGGATTTTAGTCGGGATTTTGGCAACTCTACTTCCAGGGCCCGGTGTGTCCCGCGCATTTTTTCCCCCCGGTATCTGCGTACCTCGACGATTTCTGACACAATGTGTCTGCTTGTTCCTCTCACTTCCAGGACTGCGGGGGCACGGGTGACTCTTTTGCTCACCCGTGAAGAAGAAGAGTGCCAGGGACACTTGGCGTTGATGTTCTCTACCCTCTGCGATTGCATAGCACTTCCCCAGGTGCGTAAAGCTTTACTTTTAGATGGACAGCGTCCTCCACAGTCGCAACTTAAAATGCAAATTCCGATCGTTCGCGTGAAATAAGTTCCCTCAGCATCAAGTTTTGAAAACCCGACTCTACTGCAGAAGGAGGTGAGGCTTCGTGCCCTGGAACTGCTTCGCATTGCGGGAGAAGACCTCCTTGGGCGAACCGTTTGACATATGCATGAAGGAAGTTTACTTTCACATCGAATCAGGCGTCAAACTCACAGGCCGGAACTGCCTCGATAGGCGATTTCGGATTTGCCGCCATGAATGCGGCAATGTAGGTGGCAACATGTGTGTGACCCGCGAGCGTTGCTTTCTCCAAAGGAGTTCGACCATCCACTGCAGGAATGTAGCACTGGTATCCTAATTTCGGCCCATCAACGGCCTCAATGAGCCACTCAACTAGATCGCGATATCCTTTCCATGCGGCCTTTCCCACTGCTGAGTGGCCGGCGTGATTTATAAGCTTAAAGTCGACGTCGATCTCCAGAAGGTATTTCGCAACATCCACGCGCCCAGCTGCTGACGCCCAGAAGGCCGCGCCACAACCAAATTGGTTGAGGGAATGTATGTCTATGTTAGGATTTCTAGCGAGAAAGGAAATTGTCTCTAAGTTACCCCCAAACACCGCCCAGTCAAATATGGAGGAACCGTCTTTCATCCTGAGATTCACGTCTGCACCGCCTTGCTCGATTAGCCAGGCAACAACGTCAATGTGCCCGTTTTTTGCTGCCAAGGTTCCCGTTGAGACAGGTCAAGGTTCCAACTAAAACAGATTCATGAATAACATCACAGCAGTAAAATGAATGTATGACGGATAAGCACCTGCCCACATGACAGCCGAACGACCCTCCTTGTTCATATGGTCCACATTTGCACACACGTCACGAACAAGCCATTCAGTAACTTTGAGATGACCAGATCCTGCAGCCCAGGAAAGCGCGGAGTTTTGTCGTGTATCGACCTGATATTGATATTGATTGGGATTAAACAAAAGGACCTCGAAGTTTTCGGTTCAAAGAATCCAGTCAACTGAGAATTTGGTCAGGATGATTACAGCGTACAGCGGATTCCAGCCGTCAGTGGCAAGTTGTTTTGCCTTTTCTAGATTTCCCTCCGCGCAGGCTGACAGACCTCCGACTGCCTCTGGAGTACTCTGCGACACGTGAAATCTACAAAATTAAAATGACTCAACCAAACTCGTTCTTGTGAGGTAATCGATCATGAAATTCCTTGCCTGAGGATATCGACAATCTCTTTCTACGATCTGTTTTGAGCCCGGTGAATGATTCGACCCATTTTCCTCTCGTCTTTCCTCGTTCTTGCCTCCAGCAACGTGCTTCAAGGCCCGATGAGCGAGATCTTGTACGGAGAGCATCTCGAAGTCCGGCGTGAGCTCAAGAGCAATACCAATTTTTGCAGCTCTCGATACTATGGTCACACCTGCGACATGAATTTCATGAGGTCCACTGGCAGTTGCTGGAACAGGCTTCTCAAGCTTTCAATTGAATTGCTGTGGAAACCTGAAAGAGAGTCGCCTCCGTATTCTGAAAGCGGTGCGCGCAACTCAACTTCCTCTGTCAGACACAATACCTACCAAGTGCTTCCGTCACTTTTCACCTTGCAAAACGCTTGTAAAACTCAATTGAGCAACCTTACGAGGGTGTCTGATCCTCACCTCTGAAGCAATTTTTTGTAGCTGTTCTGCCCACAAACGCTCCTGTTTTGGTCTTCGCTGTTGGTACCAAGACAACAATGCCTCGTCTTCCTCCTTTGATCCCGCTGCTGCACGTACTTTTGAAATGCGTTTTTTCCCCCTCTGCTCCTTTCGGACGCGCTCGAGCAATCCGTAGGCGTTACACATTTCGCCATTGGTCACCTGATTCGGGATGTTATTTTCAATTAGGATACTCCGTATCGTCACTGTCAGTGACTCACAAGTCGCGTGTTCTGTGCGCACCTCCCACATTATATCGGCGAAAGCCTGGCCGCTCGTCTCTTCCTGTTGCTCGTTCTCCGAGCCGACCTCGGCTCCCGCGTCCACCGTAGCCGTGTCTGACCCACTACGGTCATCCCCAATCTTCTGTTCCGCAAGATTTGCGGTGTCCTCCTGTAGCAATGCCGAAGGGTCAAACACCAGCTGCGCCATAGATGCTGCCTGCAAGCGGACACCATCGTGCCCTTCGCTTCCTCCCGTCTGGCGTGCCGCCCAGCGAAGGAATGCCCTCACGGGCGCATTTCGCTCTCGTTCCTCCCACCGCACCAACACCTCGCACTGTGAGTCGCTCTCAGGAAACACTCTCGAGAGTGCCAATGCCTCCTCTCCTGCACGGGCTAGCATCGCGTGTTCCACCCCGCGCCCCAGAGCCCGACAGCTCATGATGAATGCTTCCACGACCACTCTGACACTGTTGGAGCCATTTCGTTTCGTCTCTGGCTCACGAACCAGCAGAACAGCGCCGACCTGGCCAAGGTCTCCGAAGCGGTCTCCTGCTGACGCCATTAGCAGGACGCTTCCTGGGCGCTGGCGAAATGCCGACACCTCCGTAGCTGACAGAATCCGCTTGCACGCGTTGAATTGGTTGGCCCTTTCAGACAGCTGCGCCACGCGTACCTCGCACTCTTGAGCTCCTCCACCCTCACAGCCAGCCTGAACGCGCCAGATTCGCACCGTGATCTGCAGTGCAGCAAAAAGTGTGGCTGCGGGGCGCTGTCCATGTTCAAAAGCTCCAGAAGAGCGGCGAGCGACATCCTCACGGTAGCGTCTCGCGCGCTCGCGGTCTTCTGAAGTGAGAACGCGGCGCGGCTCATCTAGCACCCATGCGCGCGCGAGGGCAGCTTCGAAGGCGGCAGGCGCAGGCCCCAACTGCACCGCCGGAACCTTTGGCAGCGCGAGCCGCACGGCCATGCACTCGGTAGGGTTGTCGTCGACCAGGGCGAACGCGTCGGTGGGCAAGCGCAGCTGTTGGGCAAGCGCGCGCAGTCCGTGAACCTTGGAAGCAAGAGGATCAACTGCCCAGGCAGCGATGTGCTTGTCTTGTAGGAGCATCTCCGCTGCGCGAAGGGCGAGCGTGGCGCGCACGTCCGCTGGGTCGTTGCGCGAGAGGAGGCAGATGAGCGTTCCTGCCTCAGCAAGGCGGGCGAGCAGTGCCTGCAATTTGAGGTGATGATGCTCAAAGACAACTCCCCCAGGGCCCACCTCGCCCACAGCCTCTCGCCAGAGAGTGTAGTCACAGTCTACCGCAACCTGCACAGCCGCCCCATTCAGAATCGGTTCTGCCTGTGCACGCAGCGGAAGCTGGGCGTCGCTACCGCCTTGGTGCGGTACGGTGCGCATGATGCCGCGACGAGGCGGATGCGGCGCGCCGCGACAGTTGCAATTACGCATGCCGCTTGCTCCGTAAAGGGTACATGTGCGACGCGATCAGCGACAGGGTCGAACCAGTCTGCCTCCTCCCACAGTTCTGCCTTGCCCAACGCCTCCTCCACCGAGTCCACCACCTCGACACAACCGCGCAGGCCGTCACACATCACACGTATCTTCTTAACAGCTGCTTGCACCGCCCCTGGAGAGGGATCTTCACCCTCGGTAGTGCTCTCCGGCGAAGAAGGGCATAAAACGAGCACCAAGGGGTTGGCAAGAAGCGGGGAAGCCGCCAATGCTGATAAAAACAAATCGACGTCGCTCGCTAGTTGCACGTCTGGTGCGTCATCGCTGCTCGCCAAAGTCTTGCGGAGTCTGATGCTATGGCTTGACTCAACACTGCTGCGCCGTTCGCGCGACCAGTCGGAGAACCTGACAAGCAGGATGTTGCATGCGGACCCCGCTAGAGCCTGCCAGGCAGGAATCGAGTCCGCCGTAGTTTCAGACCACAAGGTAGACAGCTTGAAGGCATAGTTTTTAACCAAGGAGTGATTGAACTTTGAGCAAAATCTGTGCAGATTCGTAGTGTGGGAAGTCGGTTACCGAGGGCGACATGAGTTCCTGCAACACCTGGAGTGAATCGACGATCGTGAGTTTTGTTCCAGGCAACACGCTAGCGCGGGCAGCTGGAGTCAATGCAGGCAGAGGCATGTATGGGGGAAGTAGTGCAGGCAAGTAGCAACTCACCTGGTTGTAGCCCGCCAGATGCAATGTTTCTCCCATGCCAAGCTTCGACAGCCAAAAGCGTGTCGCAGCCAGGAGGGTACTC
>Ga0115567_10001185_pt1 | contig 26172 bp, 24 predicted proteins | sample COGITO_mtgs_1204_2_FD_88679 | JGI IMG/M metagenome (GOLD analysis project Ga0115567, IMG submission 88679) | Pelagic marine microbial communities from North Sea - COGITO_mtgs_120412 | ecosystem: Environmental > Aquatic > Marine > Epipelagic | place: Germany:Helgoland, sampling site Kabeltonne... | reverse complement strand
GCCTTGCGCTCGCCGGGAGGCGCGCGCGTCGCCTCGTTGGACGGCGGCTCGGGGTCGTTGCCCCACATCCCGATGAGCTGCGCAACGTTGTCCTCCTTGCGCGTGCTCATCATGAGCGACCGCACCTTGTTGTCCGGGTTCTGCAGCGCCAGCTGCCCCTGCAGGAAGAACTGGTTCTCGCGCGCCTCGAGGCGCTGCCGCTCGTTGCGGAAGGTGGGGCCCACACGCTGCAGCCCCTCCTCCAGCCGCTCCAGGTTGTCCTGCTTGCGCGTGGCGAGGAGGTGCGAGCGCGTGGCGGCGGTGGGGTCTGCGCGGTAGCCCATGAGAGTGAACTGGCGCTGGTCCTCGTACCGCACCTGCCCTGAGACGTGCGCGACGGGGTCCATGGCCGTGCGCGCCGGGTTCACGCTCGTCATCGTCGCCTCGAGGCCGCAGGCGACCCGCACCGCCTGCCGCCCCGCCTCCATCTCGACCGACCGCACCTTCTTGGGTTTCAGCTGCGCGGCAGCCTGCGCGCGGCACTCGGAGAACTCGGCGGAGCGCTTCCAGGCGGGCACGCTGCGCGCGGCCGCCTCCTCGTTGCGGAGGTAGTTCTCGTGGTTGTGCTCCACCATGTTGCGCCGCCGCTCCGACAGAAGGTGCGTGCGTGTCAGTGGCGGGTCATCGTTGGGCTTGTCGTACTCGGGCCATCCGACTGAGTTCACGCGCACCGGCGCGGTGATCGGGCGCTGCTCCTTGAAGAGGTCGAACGGCGCCTTGCCCTTGACAATTGCCTCGGCGTGCGCACGCTCCGCCGTGTTAAGCCGACCGTCCCGGTCCCGGTCTGCTTTGATGGATGCTGTCCAGTCCTCGCGCGAAACAATGCCGTCGCCGTCGAGATCGAACGAGATGTCTGGGATGAAGGACTGCCGGCGCCGCGCCAGCAGCTCCGAACGCGTCTTCACCGCAACCTCCTTGTCCCATCCATGCGGGATCGCTGTGCCCTGCATTCGCTCGGAGTATCCACCGAGCTCTACCTCCTGCGCCCCAAGGAACTTCTCTGGCGCGCCCTTGCGCGTCTGATTGAGCGTGCGTGGCGACTGCTCGAAGATGCCCCCCATGACTGGCACGTGTTTGCGCGTCCCTCCAGCCGTCCGCGGAGGCGACCGATCCTGCCCACACACGCACAATCCTCGTTCAGAAAGGTCTTGAGCCTGCTATACCGAATTTCAGGCACGTACGGGGCTCTCGGCCTTGTGCGGGCCCTTGTGTGGGCTGGCCCGGTCCCGAAGCCATGCGGGCCCGCCCGCACTCTCCGCTACAAACACGAAATGCGCGGCGCACAGGGCAGCAGAACCGATGGCGAGATCGCAAGAAGGATGTGACCTGCGGTGCCCCAGTCGAGGGCCGAGCCGCGTTCGCCCAATCAACAACACGCACGCCTCCGTCGCCGCTGGCCGGGCCGCTGGCCGCGCGCGATCCGCCCGGCTGCGCGGTCTCAGGGCGGCCTTCTCCGCGAGTCTCCGGGCGCTTCGACGATGTCCCGAGTTTTGGAGTCACATCACCCCGAGCCCTCCCACCCTCCTGGCCGCCGCCGCCCATCGCGCCGACCGCCTAGCACCTGGGAGCAGTGAAACCGTTGGCGCTCTGATTCCCTTTGAGGAGGAAAAAAACGCGCAGCCCGCCTCAGGATCGTTTTATTTTAAGCCAACTCTGGGCTAGAAGGATTGGAGACGGCTACGGGTCCGTAGGGCCAACAGATTGGGTTCATCAGAACTGAAGGGGATTGGGTCCGCCCTGTCGGGAAGGTCCCTGTTTGCGGCCACGCGGCCGCGCGACACACAATCCGGCGTATCAGCACGCTACCGCACCTCTATCTTTTCATTGGCGGCTGACGTGACTGCCGGTTCGAGGGGCGAGAGGTCAGGAGGCGAGAAGTCGCTGAGTTGCCGACCCTCCTGGCCGAAGACTGCGTAGGCCCTTTTGGGGCTGGAACGGCAGTCAACAACCGACACTTGGCTTGCGTCTACCATACCTGATCTCAGGCACGGTTGTGGATACGTTTGGCGAGTCGACGTTTCCACACGCTGGTGTAGCACAGTGTCTAAGCTCCGGCCCAGCTGGAGGGTGCTGATCGGTCCGCTCGCGCGCCCAGTGCCGCTTCGACGATACTGTCAGGATGGGTTCGTGCGCGTCAAAACCGGCAAATCAAGTGCAATACCCTCTTTGTGTGACTGTGGGCTGCTCGCGGCCCAAACTAGCCCCCACCCCCTTGGCATAATGCCGACTGGAAGGCTGAAGTTTTGGCCTGTTGGGCAGGCCGTGACTCCACTGCAAACAAAGCCAGCAGACTCTAGTGCAGTGGCAACCACGGAAGAACCAGTGGCGGAAGCCTCCACTCCTGAGGCGGAGGCGGCTGCCCAGAAAGGATACGTAGTGCAGGGCAAGCTGGAGCGACGAGACTCTTTCTCCGAGACGTTTGCGGCAAAGGGGGCACGCGATGGGCGGGCTGTTGCTGTGCGCTGCATTCCGTTTGTGCACCCATCATTTGAGCACGACACTGTGCGTGGCGAGCTGTCTCGGCTCGTGGAGCTCGGGGCGCACCCCGGTGTGGCGAAGGTGCACGAGATGTGGGAGGACGCAGACACGCTCTACTACGCGCAGGGCGCGGATATCGGCAAGGACCTCGTCGAGACCGTGGCCGAGTGGGACTCGTTTTCAGAACGCGACGCCGCACGCATCGCCCGGGAGTTACTCGACGCACTTCGCTTCTTGCACGACGCGGGCGTCGCGCACTGCGACTTGCGCCTAAAGAACCTCCGGCTGGTGGGCCCCGCGAACAGCGTGCTGCTTATCGAGGGCGGGCTGCAGTCGCTGCGTGGTGACGTGGATGCAAAGCTGATGCGCAACATATTCAACCGCTCACATCCGCTGCACCTGCCGCCCGAGATGGCGGGCGTGATCAACAAGCGCGGCAAAGCCAACAACGATGCGCGCGGCGATGTGTGGGCCGCCGGGGTGCTCGTCTACGTTCTCCTCTGCGGGTTCCCGCCCATCTTCTCCGAGAATGTCACCATCTTTCTGCAGCGCCTCGAGCAGGGCGAGTGGAGCTTTCCCGCACCTGAGACGGACCACGTGCGCCCCCCCGCCCGCGCCTTCATCGGGGCGCTGCTCGTCACCGACCCCGCGCGCCGCCCGTCGGCCGCCGACGCCCTCGCCTCAGAGTGGCTCGCCGACGTGGCCGCGCTCCCTGCAGCGCCGCTCGGCGTCAAGACGGCTCTGCACGATTATGTCAGCAAGCACCGCACTAAGAAGGCCAAGAATGTTGTCGCAGCTGTCACGCGCATGGGAACGGGAGGCTCAATGGTTCGGCGCCCGCCCTGCCCCCCCTCTCGAGCGTTGTCCAGGCGACTCTGCGGCTGCGGGCGACGCGACTCGCGCCCGTGCACGATGCTGCCTTAGGCTTGCAAAGCAGCCCCAAGGGCCCCCGCGCCCGTCCTTGCCGCACGGGCGAGCCGCGCCCACGTGACCTGCTGGCGCGGTGTCCAGGGGCGAGGAGGCGCCAATCTGGCCGCAGCCGCGCAGGCCGCGCCGCGTGCGGAAGCCGCGTCCTTGGCGGACGCCCTGCCGCCCGAGACTCCGTCGGAAACGCCTAGCGCCGTCTCGGCGAAGGAGGCATGAAGCACGCGCAAGTAGGTGAAGGCAGCAACCGATTGTGGGGACTCACAAATGCGACGCTTCAATGAAACTTATTCTTATACTTTCGCAACACCCCATACGCACACACGGGGATGAACTAGTTCCCCCCAGCGTGCTCTCACCCGAAGAAGCGGTCCGAGAACACGAGGGAGCACACAAGGCAGGTGATCAGGACACCGACCACGTCGGCAGCCACCTGGATGGCCGCAGCAGAGTGATAGACGTCGATCTCGACCGTTTTCATCACGTAGGGAGCGACAGCACCCATCATTATGGAGACAAAGACCACGCAGGCCGTGGACAGGCCGATGGAGAGTGGCTTGTCATGGCCATGAAGGATTGAGACAAGCGCGTACATCACGAGCCCGAGCAGCGGGGAAAGGTACAATGCAACCAGCGATTGCCGCTTGACAACACGCGTCAGACCACTGTCGCCCCGGTCCGAGCTGCGCGTGACCTCCTCAATGGAGCGCGCGACGGACTGGGCACCTGCATTGCCGCCCGCGCCGACGACGAGCATGAGGTACAGCGCAACCACAAGGTGTTCTGCGAGAAGGTCACGGAACTGGTGCAGGATGAACGAAGCCACCGATTGCAGCAGCATGAGCGCCACAAGCCATTTCAACCGCCCTCCAACCTCTTGCTGTATGCTTGACGATACAAGCTCGGCAAACAGCGACGAGGACGTGCCCACGGGCGGCTCGTCGAGCTCTTCAACGGGAGCGGCTTGGGCCGCCTTGTTCGCCGGCGCTGCACCCCGCATTGCCTCACCCTCCTTTTGCAGTGCTGCCGTTGCTCGCTCCGACGATTGAGTCTCCTTCGCCGTCAGGTGTTCGCCTCGCCCTGTTGCCCTGACAGCCCTCACGTCCCTTGCGCTCCCGCCGAGTGATGACCTCGGGGACTCTTTGCCGGTGCGCGCGGACTCCAGGCGCGGCGTTGACGCGCCCGAGCCGGTTCCATCAGCAGTACGCTGCGCCATCACCTCGGCCGCTTGCTCCCTGACCTTATCGTCTGTCCACCGGCACGGGTGGTCAATGACACGCCGCGGGTCAACCTCCAAAGCACCGAAGCCATTCACGATGCCCGTAACCGAATTCCCGATGAGCCATAGACCGGCTGAAATCGTGAGGATGAGCAGAACGTAATGCGTCACCGTCATTTCGCCCTCCTCCACCACCTCTTCTACCTCTTCAACAACATCGTCCTCCTTTCCCTCACCGTGCCCAGCGGTCTCTGCAAGCTTCGGCTGCTTCGCAGGGGCCGGCCCCGCTGCAGCAATCCTCGATCGCGCAGTCCCTTGCTTCATTGCTTGATCTGACGGCGGGACTCGCACCGCCAGCATTTCGCCTGCTCTTGCGGTCGCTGGGACTTCAACAGCACGCGGCTCCACGTCGCCTGGCACGACGATGTGGATCACCGAGCCCGGAGCGGTGCCAGCCGGCACGCGAAACTGCACCTCCTCCATCGGCCGGATCGCAAGCTGCTGATAGACAACCCTCTTCACGCGAGGCGGTGCCACGAAGTTACCCCCCATTGCCATCAGAGCCACCAGCGCGATGGCGCTGAATGACAACCCACGCAGCACGGTGCGTCCCAGGCGACTCGTGCCCTCCTCCCGTTTGTGACTAGCAAGCTCTCGGTACGTACCCTGCACAGAAAAGTGCCACAAATGGTGTTACGCGCAAGGGCACGGCACACATTAGGCAACAAGCAGCGGGGCCGTGCTGCCGTGCCAGCACGGCATCTCGAATGCTGTGCGTCATCTCAACGCGCCAGAACTCACTACAGACCGCGAATAAAGTCGGATGGGCCGAAGACCTCGCCACTCATCGGATTCATCATCCCGACGTCAGCCTGCAGCGCCTCCCTTGAGCCGCGGCCAGCCGAGGCGCTGTGTCACCCCCTTCCGGAAGGGCAGCAGCTGATCCCAGATTAGGAACAGCTTTGCTTACAATGATATTTTTAAACCAAAATGCGGAGGCGGGCCCGTTCTCCGGGTTGCAAGGAGAGGATCGATGCGCCCGAACCGGTCGCTGCTACTTCTCGGCAGCTTCGGACCGTTACGCTATTCGCTTCCTTTGCGCGCACACAGGGTAAATAGGTCGAAAAATTCAAGAAGATTATCTACACGATGTGTGGTCGTGGGCGCACCAGAAATCCCAGAGCACTTGCCGCATCATGTCGGCGGTGAAAAGGTATTTGGCGCAGCTGAATCTGCGGGTCTCACGAAAGTCTACCCGGCCACGGGGCAAGCGCTCTGCTCCGTGCCAATTGCTGGATCCGAGGAGATCGAACGGGCCGTCGCGGCTGCTGAGACGGCACTTTCTAGCTGGTCTGCGTTGCCTGGGGCCGAGCGCTCGCTGGTTCTCGCCCGCGCCGCGCAGGCTTTGCGAGACACACACGGCGAGATGGCTCGCCTCGAGGTACTGGACACGGGCAAACCACTTGTAGAAGCAGAGGCTGACACCTCTGCGGCTGATGCATTTCAGTGGTTTTCATCTCTCGCAGCGTCTGCGTGCGTGGAGGGCCGCCACGTCCCTCTGGGCGCTGCGGGCTTCGGCTACACCCGGCGTGAGCCCCTGGGGGTGTGCGCGGGTATCACGGCGTGGAACTATCCCGTGCAAGGCGCGGCGTGGAAGGTGGCGCCAGCACTTGCGTGTGGAAACGCAGTGGTGCTGAAGCCGTCGCCGCTCGCGCCGCTGACGGCGAACCGGCTCGCCGAGGTGCTGGAGGCCGCAGGCGTCCCACGCGGACTCTTCAACGTGGTGCACGGCGACGCCTCCACGGGCGCCGCGCTCGCCGTGCACCCGCGCGTGCGCAAGGTGTCGCTGACTGGGTCTGTGCAGACCGGCGCGCGCGTGGCGGGCGCGGCGGGCGCGGCGCTGAAGCCTGCGACGATGGAGCTCGGGGGCAAGTCGCCGCTGCTGATCTTCGAAGACGCGGACCTGGACGAGGCGGTGGCGGCCGCGATGATGGCCAACTTCTGCACGCAGGGCGAGGTCTGCTCCAACGGGACCCGCATCCTCGTTGCGCGCGCCGCGCACGCGGAGCTGGTGCGGCGGCTGGTGGCGCGGGCCGCGCGCATCCGCCTCGGCGACCCGCTCGAGCTGGACACGCGCATGGGCGCGCTCATTTCCGCGGACCACCTCCACGCCTCGCGTGCAGCTGTCGCGCGCTACAAGGCAGAGGGCTGCCGCGCGGCGCTCGACCTTAGCGCCGGGCCTGCTCCCGGCGCGCTGCGCGGCGCGCTGGCAGGCGGTTTCTGGTTCGGCCCGGTTGTGTTCGACCACGTGCCCGCGGGCGCGGCGCTGCTGCGGGAGGAGGTGTTTGCGCCCGTGGTTGCGGTGCAGCCCTTTGATTCCGAGGCAGAGGCGCTCGCCCTCGCCAACGACTGCGACTTCGGTCTCGCGGGCGGCGTCTTCACGCGCGACCTTGCGCGCGCGCACCGCGTCGCAGCCGCGCTCGACGCTGGTACCGTCTGGATCAACGAGTACAACCCCGCACCCGCGCCGCTCCCTTTTGGCGGTCGGCGGCGGTCGGGATTCGGCAAAGAGGGCGGGATAGAGGCCATCGAGCACTACTCGCAGGTCAAGTCGGTGTACTGTGCAACCGCCCCAGTCTGGTGCCACTTCGAGTGAGGGACCGGCGCGCGGGGCATGCACTGATTGCCATGAAATCGATTTTGACCGCACGCCGCCGTGCGCCGCACTCTTCCTTTAACGCATGAATTCGTGCGAGGGGCCTTCTCACTGTCTCATTACAACGCCCACGAGTCTCTCTCCCCCCCTCTTTCTCCCTCTCTGTCCCTCCCCTCGCCCCTCTCAACGCTCAGAGCGCTCAGATCGCCCAGGGCGCAACCGCGTACGGCACACCGATAGCAGCGTCGCCTGTCGCCGTGTGCACATCCACGTGAGTAATAGCGGTCAAAACGCGGCAGGGGGCAAGTGCTAGGTTGGGTGCTGCGAAGACGATGCTAGTCTGGGCGAGCACGTACCCGGGTACTCGCACATGGGCCCCTCGTTGTCGGGAAGTTGCCATACGTACTTCGGATTGGCATAGATATCGAGCGCCTATCATGCGATACCGCATGGATGTAAGCAGTTAGCGGGGGTGCGCATTGTGCCAACAATCCCAAGTGTCCTCGGAACCGCCAGTGAGGGGTTTTCAGGGGATGAAAAGTGCGCACCGCTGGGTTCCATTCCTCTGTTGCCCCATCGTAGAAGAGACCCCCTGTAATGCAGCCCCCAAATTAGTATTTGAGGCCTGAACGCGTGGCGGTGCAAGATCCTAGCACACACTGCCGTCGAAAGCACCACACTGTTTTCTGGGCGAAACCCCGTGACCCTAAAGAGAGTTCCCGCCCCCCTCCTAGAGTAGCTCTTCCACAAGAGGTACCACAGCGTGCCGCCGCTACAGCGCATTTCATTCCAGGGCAGGATCAGATAGTGGAGAGCACTCAACGAGTCGCTCACAGGCCCGCCGCAGGCCAATAAACGCCACAGTCTATGAATTGCGTAACCAGCCTCGCGCGATGATACACACGGGACAAGGCCGTACGTTGCGTCTTCTTCGCAATGAGCCGTTCAATCATATCGTGGGTTGCGGCGAGCTTGAGGACCGAGAACCGCATGGTCTGCCTGACTCTTGAAGCAGTTTTCCAATGTTGACATTGAAAGTCAATTTGCCTTCCATGTATTAGTCAACAATGATTCTTAGTCAACGAAGCCATCGGCGTGCGCTTCTCAGCGGAAGGGATTCCTCATCGGCGGGAGGGATTGACCGGCCACGGGTTGACGCGCCTGTGTCAGGGACCTAGGGCGTGAGCAACTTTTGACTAGCAGGATGGCGGCGCTGCAACCGGTCAATCCGAAGCCGTTCCTCACGGAGCTGACGGGCGGCGACGTAATCGTGAAGCTCAAGTGGGGCATGGAGTACAAGGGGAACCTCCTCTCGGTGACACCCGGAACCCCGCTACGGCCCCGAATGGCGCTCAGCACGACGGGAAAATCTGGCACGAAAAAGTGGGCTAGCCTCGTGGATGCAACCAAGCAGTTGGCTGTGTCTGCGCTTTGCATCAGGTTGCGCGCCTAGCCGGCCAGCTGTCGCTGACGCTGCCGGGGCAGGTTGACGGGTACATGAACCTGCAGCTTGCCAACACGGAGGAGTTCATTGACGATAAGTTTCAGGGCAACCTAGGCGAAGTGCTCGTGCGCTGCAACAACGTTCTTTACGTGCGCAAGGCAGCCTGACCGGCCTGGTCAAGGCTGGTGAGAGCGGGCGCCGGGGCCCGCTCGGCCGCCTCCGCGGGGTTGCTCAGCAACTCTCGCGGGAGCGGCGCTGCGTTCAAGGTAAAACTCCTACCTCGTAATTTACGGCACTCTCCCCGGTGTTTCCTGTGCCTCACATATTGGACAAGGAGTGGAAGGGCGAGGTTCATGGGTAGGGGTGGTGTTGGCCATGGGCGCGAGCAGCCTGGCAGAGGGCTAGCATTCATGGGGACACTGAGCGGGCTCCGGGCCTAGCTGCGGTGTGCAATACGAATTTTGGGCCGGTTCGGACGGAAAAGTTGCCACTGATGATCCTTTTTGAATTCTGCTTCACTGAAAGAAAGTGATGATACGTTTCTGGCATGGATTCTGAGGCAATCATTTTCCGGTTCCCCAGCTCGGCCTTGCTGCAGTGGCAGTTGTGGATTGTAGTTCACCGTGTAACTTTCTGTCTGTGATGCTTGAGCTGGTTGTTGGAAAGACAGCTTGGCAAAAATTACGGGGGGCGGGTTGCGAATGCCGAGCAGACCGCCCTCTTGGTGGTCAAATGTGCAGCGCTGCACAGTTGTGTTGGGTGGTGGCTAGGGGGACAGCGGACGCGGTCCCGCGTGCCTGATTGGGAGTGCGCATGCACCGCAGGACCAAGGGGCGCCAGCGAGGGGTGCCAGCGAGGGGCGCCAGACGTAGCGCGCGTGCGGCATCCGGTTATGTAATAAAGCTGCACTTGCCAAGTGCTTGCTGTGATGCGTGCAACCTCGATATCGGATTTTCAAGCGTCGAGGATGGCGGCAGCAGCAGCGAGCGCTGAGGCACTATACCGTGAGCTCAAAGTCGCGATCGAGTGCTTGTGCACTGACGGTGCCAGAGGCTCGCGCGGAAGACCTGCTCCCAGGCCGCGACTTGCGACAAGTGTCGGGTGCGCGGCGCCCGCTGTCGGCCAGGAGAGGGCGGCTGTGCTGACGCGCGTGGCCCTCAGCGACCCGTCCTCCCCGTTCCCCCGCGCAAGCCTGCTCGCTGTGCCCCACGCCCGCCCGCTCGCCCGCCCCACTCGGTGCATGGACGTCCAGAAGTCCTCGTTCTCGTCTCTTGGCGCCAGCGCCTGCTCCGCGAGGCGCATGAATGCCAGCGCCGCCCTCTGTGGCGCTGGCGCAAGCCCAGTCGCAGGCCGAGGCTCCGCGCGGGGGAAGCGTTGGCCGACGGAAGGGTTCGGGTTCGGGCTCGGGGTGCGCAGCGCCGAGGCCCGTCCCAGCGAATGCGCCGCCGGCGACGGGCGCGGATCGTCGCGGATGTCGATGCGCTCGAGCGACGCTGGCGCAGCAGGCGGCGCAAGCGGCGCCTCGCGGTGGGCTGCGCCCGGGGCGGGGAGGTAGCGGGTGGTGGCGCGCCACTCCGGCTCGCGCTCGATGCGCAGGAAGCGCGCCCCGGTCTTGATGTAGGGGTGCCCCGTCTTGCCGTCGAGCCGCGGGAAAAAGAGCTCGCTCACGGTCCCGTGGAAGGGCGCGCGGAACTCGTAGGGGTCTCCCACATCGCGGGAGATTCGCGCGAGTACCGTGCCCCGCGTGACCCGCTGCCCTACGGCGCACGCGTACTCAATGAGATGCTCGCCCGCGTTGTCGTCCACGGGCGGCAGGTCAATGGTCTCCAGCCCGCTTGGCGTCGCCACCTCGACCTGCACCGTCCGGCCGTCGCCCGACTCGACTCGCCACGCCGCCTCAGCGTTGCGCACCGCAGCTGCCCAGCCCGCCGCCTCGGCCTCGGAGCCCGCGCGGAGGAGAACGGGTGGTGGCGGTGGCGCAGCGGGCTCCACGCTACCGCCCCACGGCGGCGGCGGGAAGTCGCCGCCGCCCATCACGGGGGGGCCGTGCGGGGCGACGCGCGCGAGCAGTACCTCCAGCATCTGGAGCGGGTGCTCCAGCCGCTGCGGTGCCCCGCCCGTCGTGCGCGGCGGCCCCTGCCGCACTCCCGCGAGCTGCTCGAACGGCAGCGCCGCGAGCAGGGGCGCGCCCGGCGCGGCGCGCCACGCCAAACCCTTGTTGGCGCGAAGCTCGACCCAGCGCCGCTGGCCGCGGACGTCGAGGAATCCTTCGCGCAGCAGGTCTGCACCCCTGGCGCGGCGTGCGGCGACTGCACCCCACGCATCGTGAATCGCTGCAAGACGTGCTGGATCCTCGACCAGCACCGGCTCATACTCGTGCGCTGCGCGCCGTCCGGCCTCCACGTCCAACCCAGCCTTCTCCAGAGCCGTACGCGCAAAGCGGTCCCATGGGCGACAACGCACCGCCTGCACCGCCTCGTGGTGCGCCAGTCCATCGAATGACTGTGCTGCCGCGCGAACCTCTGCTCGATGCGAAAAAAAATCTGCAGCATCTCGCGCTGCTGCGCGGCGCGCAGCCTCGACGCGAGAGGCGTGCTCCTGTGGCGATTCCGTCGCTGCGCAGGGATTCCACCCGCTGAGCACGAGTGCGTGATCGAGTGCACGAGCACGGGCCCTTTCTTGTCGATTGATGCGAATCAGTACAGCCCCACCTCCCGCTTCCGCTTTCGCGTCCGCTCCTGCGTCCCTGTCCGCTGCGAGCCCTGGCTCCCCAGAGCCCGCAAAGAGGGGGAGCTGCACGAGCTGCGCCGCAATCATATCGGCCGTAACGGGTCCCGGATCTATGGGGTCTACTGCGTCGATGTTTCCCGCGCTCAATTTGCCACCGGAGTGCACCCCTTCTGCTTCCCCGACGTTTCCCAATCCAGGCCGACCTGGCTGCGGGCCGATTCTAGATTCATCCTTCGGCACCTTGACGTCACTCCCGCCAGCGGCAATATCAGCCTGCGGCCGATCATTTGCTATGACGTCGTATTCCGCCGGCATTGGTATCGCTGCCACCCGAACTCTCTCCCAACCCTGATAGAGCCTTGCGCTCTCTTACCCCTGGCCATGCAGGGTCATCTTCCTCCCGCACTGCCCATCCCACTCTGAATTCCCGGCGGGGTCAAACTGTCTGCAACGGCTCCAAGATGTTTATAAAAATAGTTTTACCTCACTGCCAGCTCTCGTTCTGCGCGCTCCGCGGTCCTAGCGAGACTCGTCGGCGCTGGGTCAGAGCGAAGGGGTTGCCGCAGTTGTGCAGAACCGCCAGCTCGCGAACGCAGTGAGTGCCGGCATCGAGGTTCTCGCAGATTTGGGAGGAGCGTTGGGCGATTGATCGCACAGGATGTCGTCGTCTCTCCTTGAGCAGGCGCGCACGGGGCACGAGGAGCTCGAGTTGGGGGAACGCAAGATCGTGAAGATTCTTGGAATTGAAACGAAGACGCATAAGCAAAAGCTGATGCAGCAACACAAGGTGCGTAGATCCTTCGCTGCGTGGTCGCGGCCTTCCGCTCGTTTGCACAACGGGCCCGGTTCTCAGCGGTACTCGGAAGCCTGCTTCTTCGGACTTGTGTCGTTCCCGTTACTGCAGCTGGAGTAGCCGGGGAATAATATGCTTGTACAATGAGCAGGTGCTGGTGGATGCGAAACGGATGCAGGACCAGGCAGGGAAGCTGCTGCAGCACTACGCGGATGAGGACGGCGCCTTCGCTCAGGAGAAGGTTCGCGCTCGCGCTGGCGATGGCACTTGCACCGTGCTGTGCCGTTTGTTGCCCCACGCACTCTTCAGACGTGGCATATGAATTGTGGGGTACTCACTGTGATGGGTGGGTGCAGGAGGCCATGTCAGGGGGCGACGTGTTTGGGGGATTTTACAACAAGCTGCGTGAGCTGCGCGAGTACCACCGGAAGTTCCCCAACCTGCACTACGAGCCGAACCTGCCCGAGCAAGACGTGACGCTTGCAGACGATCCGGCAATTCTTGACCAGTTCACGGGCGAGGAGATGTACGGCCGCTTCCTGGACCTGAACCCGCACCACCTCGCCTTCATCAACCTCAAGGGCGCCAAGGCCATCTCATACGAGGCCTACCTCGACATCTTCCTCAACTTCGCGGACGTGCCTGAGAACGTGCGCGGCACGCGCTACCGCGACTACTTGCAGGGCCTCAAGGACTACTTGCTCGCGTTTTTGAAGCGCGCGCAACCGCTCGTGGACGTTACGGAAGCCCTCGAGGACGCGAAGGAGGAGGCAGAGGAGAAGGCGGAGGAGCAGGCAGGCAAGGAGGTTTCGGTGGTGCTACAGAGGAACATCGACCTCGACGTGGTGAAGAGCGCCGAGGAGCTGGAGGGGCTCGGCATGGAGGCGCTCAAGACTGAGTTGACCAGCATGGGGCTCAAGGCTGGCGGGAACATCAAAGAACGCGCTGCGCGGCTGTTTTTCACGAAGGGGAAGACTTTGCTCACCCAGCTCGACCCGAAACTACTTGCACCTGGCGCACTACACAAAGACGCGGCCAAGACCAAGGCGCTCAAGAAAGAGATCATGGTCCTGGAAATGCAGCTGGACGAGCTCGGGGACGCGCTCAAGGAGACGGTGACGGCAACCAAGCAGCAGCAGCAGAAGAAGCAGAGCCGTACTACCGAGGAGATGCAGCAGGAAATCGAGAACGAGATGGGCGACCAGGAGCCCGAGTCCGAGTCGGACGATGAGGGGGGCGAGAAGCCCATCTACAACCCCAAGAAGGTGCCGCTCGACTGGACCGGCAAGCCGATCCCGTACTGGCTCTACAAGCTCCACGGCCTCAACCTCGAGTTCAAGTGCGAGATTTGCGGCAACTACTCCTACTGGGGGCCGCGAGCCTTCGAGCGGCACTTCCAGGAATGGCGCCACGCGCACGGCATGAAGTGTCTCAAGATCCCAAACACGCGCGCGTTCCACAACGTCACCAAGATCCAGGAGGCGCTGGACCTGCACGAGAAGCTCAAGGCACAGGCAGCGCTCAAGGACTTCGACGCGGCGGCGCAGGAGGAGTTCGAGGACGGCGCGGGCAACGTGCTCTCCAAAAAGACCTACAATGATCTGCTCCGCCAGGGGCTCCTCTGAGGCGCTCCTTCCGCGCGCGTGGCAGCCGAGCGTAACAGCGATAATACATTTGCACATTGCATAGACGCACGCAGGCATGCACGGCCGGGCGACGGGCGCGCGCGTCAGATCTCGAGGAACATCCGGGCCACGGCCGGGTCCAGCACGTGGATGCGCGAGGCTGCGCCGAGGCGGTCATGGAAGCCCATTGCGATGGCGAGTCGCCGTGCGGCAAGCGGGTCCGGGCCGAGGGAGAAGCTCGAGAGCCTGGGGTCGTAGAGTGGCAGGCAGGTTGAGAGGTTCACGCCAGACGCCACGTCCCATAGCTTGATGGCGCCGTCGTCCGAAACGGAGCCCACCGTGCGGCAGTCCGCGGACCACATCACCTTGCAGACGCGCGCGCGATGTCCCTGAAACGGACACGCTGGGTTTGGTGGCCCGCCTCGCCGCTGGCTCGGGCAAAGACAGCCATGCTTGCCGTCGTGCCCCCATGCAAGCCATCGCTGGCTGGCCGATTGCATGTCCCACACCCGTAGCGCCCAATCCTCGCAGCCAGACGCGAGGAGGGACCCATCGGGCGACCATGCCGCGGCGGAGACCGCCTTGGGGTGCTTGAGGTTGCGAATGACGGTGTGGGTGAAGCGCTTGAGCTTCATGCTCGGGTCGACGTTGAAGATGTGCACGTCCTTGCGGTCCCCGCACGAGAGCTGCCGCCCGCCGGGCGAGAACTCCACATCCGTCGGCGCTGTGCGCAGCTGCTCTAGGGTACGTACCACCTCCCCTGTCTCGACGTTCCATACCTGGATCACCCACAACTGTGTAGAATGCCACTCGTCCTCTGGCGGGGGGGGGGCTCGACGACCGTGTCCCTCGTCAAGTGCACTGGACGCGACGCGGTCGCCTTCCCGTGAAAAGGCAACGGAAAGAATCCGCTTGCCACGGCCGATCAGAAATCGCCGCTTCAGGGTGCCCTCCGAAGCGCCCCAGAGAATGAGCTGTCCGCCGCTGTCGCCTGTGCACAAGAGACGGCTATCCGCTGAGAAAGCGACGCTTGTCACTTCTCCAAGGAGCCCCGTCACGAAGCACATTGGATTCTGGTCTTGTACGAGTCCTGTCTCATCGTCTACCGCGCAACGGCATTCCCCTTTGCCATTGTGCTGCCGCAACCAGCACCTTACTTGGCCGCTGCGCACATCCCATACGCATGCAGTTCCGTCTGCGCTGGCGCTCGCAATCAACCTGCCATCACAAGAGACAGCAACAGAAAGCACCGCACGCGTATGTAGCGCAAGGTCTGCACCAACGTACGCCGAGTGCGGGTCCAAAAGCTGCCCGCGAGCGCCCGTTCACAAAGTCAGCCCCCGGTTGCAGGTCGAGCACGCAGGAAAAAGCCGGGCTAATGAATCGTTGCCCTCCACGGCTGTCAGCGGACGGAGGGTGGCGGATGGGGCAGCTAGGAGCAGCTCAGGGCAGCTGAAGCGAAGGCCATACTAGTCTGGTGCTCGCACCTGGACTTTCCCATCTGGACAGCCCATCGCAAGAATTGCAGTGCCCATCTTTGCGGTTTCCGGCAGCGCCATCCCAGCCAAGGCCCCGGCTATGCGAACCTGCAACACTGCGCAGGCCCGCGGCACTACGGGCCGATAATCAAGAGAGGGCCAACTAGGCCGCGCGCCTCTCACGCAGGAACCACCTGCGCTATCCCCTTCCCTCCAAGGACTCACCACTTCTCTTTGGAGCAGTGCGAATTTCACAGGCGGAGTGACTTTATATAAGGTCTCGCGCGGGTGCCCGTGCCGTGCCGCCTTGGCGCCCAGGCACGCAGGGAGGCCCGCACAAGGGAGAATTGCCGGACCGCAGAGCCACGACTAGGGAAGGATCCCCTCAGGCGTCCGCGGGGGCCGTACTGCCCACTGACAGAAATGATGCGTTCATTGATGGCAGTCTCATACGAGAGGGAGGGAGGGAGAAAGGGAGGGGATGAGTGAGTGAGTGGGTGAGTGAGTGAGTGAGTGAGTGAGAGTGGGTGAGTGAGTGAGTGAGTGAGTGAGAGTGAGTGTGTGTGTGTGTGTGTGTGTGAGAGAGAGAGAGAGAGAGAGAGAGAGAGAGAGAGAGACGACACGCTGCCCTCCCCTCCCCGTCAGTAGTCACCGCCAACTGACGCAAAGCGCTCGTCTGGATCTGAAGCACTGGGAGACTGTGCACGCCGCGCACGACGGGTACGCAGCGGCGCTCCGGCGATGCGCTGCTCGGGTGAGCGCTGTCCTCCGCGCGACGGTGACGCCCGTCGCTGGGAAGCGACTGACGCCTCCGCTCCCGCTGGTACCGCTCCTCTGCTGAGAGATGCGGCGCTGTGTACCGCACCCGCCGCACGCCTTGGCATACCGCTGGGTGCACCACGCCTCTCGCCGCGCGCCGGAGACACTCTTGTCGCGCCAGAGAGATCGGCGCCCGCCGCATCCCCGGCAAAATGGTTCAGGATTTTGGTGAGAGATGCGCCAAGCTGCTCCACTCGCTGAAGCTGCCCGCTGAGTGTTTCCACCTGCTCGCGCAGCGATCGCAGCTCCGCTCGAGTCGCAGCCGCCTGCTCGCTCTGCTCCTCCTGCGCCTCGAGAAGCCCATCCAACAGGCCCTCTCCCATTGACCCGCGCGAATCCAGACCCGCGTAGCTGCTGCGCGCGAGCGGCTTGTGAAGCCAGTGGTTCCGCAGCATGGTCTGGAACGCGTGGCGCATCGCGCGAATTTCGCGGTGCTGCTTGTCGAAGAAGAACTTTGAGCTCGAGCGATGGGCGATGCGCCAGATCACCTTGCGCCAGACAGAGTCCTCTCGAAGGTGTCGCGTCACGAAAGAGCGCACCGCCAGAAGGCAGGGTCGCTGCGCAAGCGGAAGATGGTCGAGCCCGATACCCCAGTGGGCAGTGCCGGCCTCTCTCGGCGGGGCAGCCGCACGCTGCGTTCCGGGCGAGTGCAGTACCTCGCCATTGAAGATGCGGTCCTTGTCCCACACACAAGACTCGCACATTTCCAGCGATACAACGATGTTGCGCCAGTGCGCGGCATGACGTTCAGTGCGGTGCAAGCGCTTTCGTATTATATCCACCACTGCCACCGAACCCTTTGCCAGCATCTCGAGCCCAAATTCCGCGGGCGTTGACCGCCGCTGCCCGTCCAGCCCTTGCGCGCGCGCAGGCAGTTGGTTAGGCGCGCGAGGCGCGGGAGGAGCCGCGGCGTCATCTTTCAGCGGACGCTGCACCCCCACTTCCGGCTCGACCCGAGGCAGCGGCTGCAACTTCCTCGGCGCCGACTGCGGCGCTCGTCCGACACCCCCACCACTCAGCGGTAGGGGTGCGGGCGCGCGCGAAAAGCAGCGGGGCAAAGGAGGGGGTCACGTGAACCCGCAGCGCCGGCGCGGTTCGGGGGTGGACCTCGTCCGTGAGTCCCCTTATCAACGGCTCCAATGACCCTGACGGCTCCAATGACCCTGACGGACCGATCGAACCCGCCAGGCGTCTCGACGCGCTCAGGAGGGGCAGTGTGGGAGGCTCTGTGGAGGGGAGCTCTGGGGCGGCAGCTGATACATGGCCGCCAGCGGGGTCGGCGAACGAAGATCCGCGACGCGACCTTGTGACACCATCTGAAGAACGGCGAACGAACTGCGGGGCTGCGTCGTTGCTTTCGTCGTGCAAGAACGGAAGCTTGACCTCTGCGGGGGGCGGGGTGAACTTGCCTGCGTGCCCGTCGGCGACGGCGAAGACGGCGACGCGCATGTCTGGGAAGTCGAACCAGTTGGAGCGGTGGTGGTGGAGAGTGAGCGTGAGCGTCTCGGACAGCGTCAGCAGCGCCCCGTGCGCCACAGCCGGCATCACCCGCGACCACCTTGTGCTCCACTCGCCCCGGTCACTCGGCTCCTGCCCTCGCGGCAACGAGCCTGCCTGCGTCGCCGTCTCCTTGCCCCGCTTGAAAGAGCCGTCGCGCTCTCCGATCGGAGCCGCCCCCTCTTCCGCCGATGCCGCACTCGCCGGGGCTGGCACTTTGTACGCGACAGCCACCACCACGTGCAGCGCTCTGCGCCCCGACCCTCACCGATCAGTGGAGCCCTCGCAACAATGATTGTTGCGAGGGCTGCCCGGCACCTTGGGAAGAAGCAATTACGGGCGCAACTAACCTGCGGACGGGCACTCCGCCGCGGAGGTGCTCCAGTTTGAGATGCACGGTCGTTTTGAGACCGGCAGACGCGCCCGCCGGCCTCTCGGCTTGCTCTGCGCCCTTTTCCGCCGAAGCCTTGCGGCGTTTCTCCCTGTGCAACATCACACACCGATTAGCGATGCAAGCAAGAGGCGCCGATCAGAGACGTCGGGGGCCCCAGGGAGGCAACCCGCGCGGGGCAGAGCTGCATGCGGCCGCTGCGGCACACGAGGATGGGCGCGGGGGCGCGGGGGCGCGGCACTTGGCGTAGAGGCGGCGGCGCTCCTTTTCGTCGAGGTCCTCGGCGGCGCGCGTGGGGCGGGCGCCCGAGGGCAGCGGCTCGCGCGCCGCCAGTGTGCCCGCGTCCTGGGCGCGCAGCTGGTCGGCAATCGCGCCCCACTGCACTGAGTACCGCAGGTCGCCCTCCACCTGCGTGCCCAGCGCCAGCGCCGCCTCCAGCCGAGCGAGGTGCGCCAGCACCATGCGCGTGCAGACGCGGCGGAAGGTCGGACACCCTTCCAGGAGGTCAAAAAAGTCGCGCCGCGAGAGGCGACAGAGCTCGCACATGGTCTTGGCGACGCAGGTGCGGTTGCGCCGCCCGTTGTGTGTGAGCCCTAGCAGGGCGTTCTCTCCGATGATGTCGCCTTTGGTCGCGTCGAAGAGCCGATCTCCCTTGACGCTGACTTCCACGATCCCGAATCGAACCACGTACAGCGCGTCGGCCTCCTCGCCCTCCTGGGTGATGGGCAAGCCGACCGACTCGTATACCGGCACGAGGCGGTTGCAGATTTCGCTCTGCGTTTCGCTGTCGCACATGGCGAAGAGCGGGACTTCGGACACAATGTCACGGTACAGTTCGACACGCACCTCCTGTCGCAAGCTGTGCGGAAGATCGGCGAGAATGGCACCCTCGTCGAAAATGCGCATCGTGGGGAACTTGAGCATGTAGAAGGAGCGCAGCTTCTTGCGCATCTCATGGGGCATGTCGCGCGACTTTATGAATTCATCAAGCTCCTCGATCTTTTGATTGAAGCGCGAGACGCAGTGCGATTTTGCGGAGAGCAACGAGGCTACACGTCCAGTGCAGAACGTGAATAGCCCGCAGCCCGTAATCATGATAAAGACGGCGGTCGTGCGCTCGGGCCAATTGGTGGCATTGATGTCGCCGTACCCGATCGTTGTCATGGTGGTGATGGCAAAGTAAAAGGACGAGACCCATTCAAAGTACCAGCCACCGCGGTCGAGGGCTTCGACAGAGTCGGTGCCCGCCCCGATATAGTTACCATCCTCGTCCATGAAACCCTGCGGCACAAGCCAGCCCGCGTAGGAGAAGCCGACGAAAAACCAGAGACAGCACAGCCAGTGTGCGAGCACAAGTACTGACAGCACAAGCTCTGCGCCAGTGATGAGCCAGACTGAGTGCGGAAAGTGCACGTGAAGAGCCTCGACCCAGCGCCGGAAGCGGTACAGCCGCAGCAGCTTGATAAGGCGCAGGCAGCGCAGCATCTTGACCTCGGGGCCGATCGAGAAAATGCAGTCCATGTACTGCCACGGGATCTGCCCCATGAGGTCGGTTGTAAAGTGTCCGCGAAGGTAGAGCCGTCGCACGATCGCGAGATCGTCTACGAGCAACCAGTGCTCACGGCCCTCTGCTGAGATCACCCAGCGCGCCGTGTGAAACTGCAGGACGATGTCGACGAGGAAGATCAAGTCAACGAGCGGGTCGATGAACATGAAGACGTACTTGGACCCTGAGGTGGCCAAAAAGAGGCAGCTGGATTCCGCCGACGGACGCACATCCTCAAATCCGGCCGTGTACGGGATCACGATCGCAATGTAGATGCTCGAGGCAAAGGTGAGAATGTCCCACAGCGAAAGGAAGTAGGTGGACAGCTGCCCGGCAGCACGAGTGCACATCACTCAGTGGACATCACTCAGCATCGGCGGGTTGATGAAGACGCGCAGGGTCAAGGGTGGGGGCGGGGTCGACCTTGGAGTACGGGGACTGGGAGGCCTTCCAGTGCGGTGGCACGCCCCACGGCAGCTCCGGGTAGAACCAGCAGCGCCCGCCCCAGCAGTCGCACGCCCGCTGCCCCTCCACTCGCTCCGGTCCAGTGGTCGCCCATGTCGGCAGCCCTTCCTCCCGCGCGCGCTCGAGCAGCCCCGCGGCAGCCCGGTGCGGCAAAACATTCTCTATCGAACGCCGCGCCTGCTCGCTAGGCTGCATCGTGGCACGCCGCTCTGCGAGTTTACCCATAGGTGCACCTGCTAACACGAGAGGCAGGTCAGCACTAGCGGATCGGGAGAAGCACACCAGTCGCAAGGCAAAAGCCGAGTCTGGTGGCAGTTTAACAGTGAAGGGGCGCGACGGAGGCTTGGAGGGGTGGCTCGCCGTGAGCCGCTAGATCGTAGGCCACGTCAGGGGGAACTCGCACGGAGCTATCACCGTCCTTGCCATTGCTGCCGCGCTTGCCATCACTGCTCTTAGTAGCCAATCCATCACCCCACCTGAGATCAAGGTTTCTCCCCTCCTCCTTCAGCGCTTCCAGCCCTGGAGCCCCGGAGTTAGCCCCCTCCCCCTCCCGGATGCCCCCCGGATGTGAGCGCGACTTCCACGGCAGCAGTGCTAACAACCCAGCGCCACGCGAGGTGCGGGCCGTCGAGGAGCGGGCCGGGCTTCCAACGTGGTGGTTGTCCTGGGTAGGGCTCTGGGTTCACGATACTCCAAGGGTACGGGGTCGAAGGGTTGGGGACCAGGCTGCACGAGCCCCCTGGCTAAGCCCCACATATCGGAGCCCCGCATCGAACCAGGGCCGGGTAGTCGAACTTTTGCGAATGAGAGCGTCTCGATGTGGTGGCGATGTCCCACTCGGATGTTCGGGGTCGTTCGGCCACTATCGAGCGAGAGGCGTCGCGTGAGATGGATGGATTTGCGTCCTGACCCAAAGAGTGGAGATTTCTGTGCGCTGGCGTGTACTCCTGTCGCTCCCGGAGCGCCATCATTACATTTCCGCCTGGTGCGCGAAACAGTGCACACAGCTGCTAGACTGTTGAGCAGAAACAAAAAAACAACGGTTTGGCGACACCATCGGCCCCTGCGCCACGGATTTCGGCGATGGCAGCGCTTTTGCGCTCTTGGATAAGGCGAAGACGCACAGAATCTTGGTTGATGGTTCTCGCGGAAAGGAATGCGGCCGCCTGCAAGTGCGCAGTCAGCACGATATAGGATCGCGCAGCCGAAAAATATTTCAGCTGGACAGATAATTGCTTGCCCGTGGTGCAGTCCGTCAAGTCGCCAGCAGGGCTAGAGAGAGCATTTGCCTGATCCTCTTCCGCTTGCCGCTGGAAGCCCAAATTCGAGGAGGGTCTGGTGGAGATCAAAATGGTCAGGGGCTGGGCGCAGCGACAATTCTGCAGACACGATGTATTATGATGATGGGTTCACCTCTCTGTCGGCGAAGGCATGAAGGCACACCCTCCTCCCGGATACCGCCAAACCTGATGGTGGGAATCCGTACCAGGAACTGAAAATGTACCTGAGGCGAGCCCGACGGGAAACGGAAGGAGGAGGAAAGGGGGGGTGCTGTGCTCCATCAGCACGGCGAGGGAAGTTTGCTGCGTTCGTACCGGTATGAACGCGATGGCTACTACGTAGATGAAGAATGCTGAAGCCTCCTTGAAGTTTCGGCAGCGAACTCTGTTGGAGCTCGTTGCCGGCAATGTGGCCAGTACAACCAGCGAACGCAAAACGCAGCAGCGCGAATCTTGGAATTTGGGGGAGCGCGATGCCAAGCGACCGAAGTCGATTACAGGGGATGCCTGCGCTCCACCGCAGACGCTCAAGGTGAAGTGGGACGGAAGCGAGCAAATCAATGACCTGGTCCTTGATGATCAGGGTTCCGTTTTGAGCTACATGCCGGACTTCCTAACGGCTCAAGAAACTAGAGCGCTGTGGCGAGATCTTGTCTCGTCGGACTCTGTGGTGCCATGGGAGCAGGGGCGTATCCGGCTATACGGAAAGGAATTCGAGGAGCGCCGCTTGACATGCTATTTTGGCGAGGAGTGGACAGACCTGCAATACTCGGGGCGTCTTGTGAGACCTGTGCCATTTGATGGAGCAGAGTGCCCACAATCGGTGCGACGGCTGCGGGATGCTGTGGTGGGGCGCACTGGCGTCCCATTTGACTCGTGCCTGGCCAACTGGTACCGCAACTCTCACGACCGCATCGGGTGGCACTCCGATGACGAGCGGCTGTACGGCCGTGCGCCGGTGATCGCCGCGATCTCGATCGGTGCGACGCGTGATTTCCAAATCAGAGTGAAGCCGCGCCTCGCTGCGCAACTCACACCGTTGGTTGCCGACGCGGGCGAGCGAAAAGCCGTAACACTTCCTGTGCGGAGCGGCTCGTTGCTCATCATGTCTGGACAAATGCAGCGCTGGTGGGACCATGCGGTGCCTCCGCGCAAGAGCGCACAGAATCACGCGCCACTCTGGCAGGAGGGTCGAATCTCTCTCACCTTCCGCCGTGTCGTTGCTCCATCCCAGAATCGCGTAGCAACACATGGTGGCGGCCCCTAGCTGGCGCCGTCTCGAGCACGTACACGGAGCCAGCTTTCCCGGAATATCCCAGGACTCACATTGAATTGAGCAGGGAAGCAGCAAGGAAGCAACAGAGAATACGCGGGATCATGTTGATTCCCTCTTATTTCTGTACCGCCTGCAAGTATTGGGATTGTTGTCAATGCATCCTCCTATCCATCCTCAGGGATTCCTCTTGATTATCCTTCTAGACATGGCACTCCTGCCAGATCCGTGTGCGCGCGCACTCCCGGCCCCCGTACGCTCGCCTTATGCATTCATTCTCGCGCTTCTCCGCTCTCGCCAATCCAGCCGCGGCCTGTTGAGCTTCTCGCTGCCCCCCCTCCCGCCCCGCTCCCTGCGCCCGCCTCGCTACTCGAGGACCGGTCGCGCGACCCGCCCGGGCGGGGCACCTGGTTCGCAGGACCCGCACCCACAAGGTTCTTGCTTGCAGCAGGCAGTTCCACAGGCGGCACACCATCATTCGACCAAATGTGGACCCTGCCGTCTTTGTTACCCGTGTAGATCTCGTTACGATCTTCGTTGTAAAAGAGCGCCGTGACGTCCTCCAGTGCAAGCTGCTCCTCCGTGCTATCTTCACGCGCGACGATACGCGCAAGGGAAGAGCCGTCGAGGATAGATGATACGTTGATGGAGCCAAGATCAGAACGCGCCTGCTTGCAGTAAGATATGATGAGGTCTTGCTGCGAGGTGATGTAAATGTTGTTCGTGTTGCAGTCAGGGTGCCAGAGCGTGTGGTCCTCGAAAGTTGTCACCTATCACACCGCACCCGCAGAAGTTGCGTTACGATGCACGCATGCCACATAGCAACAGCTCTGGAAAAGGCGGGCACACCTTCTCCCCGCGAAAGTTCCAGACGGATACAGTGCGCTGCCGGAAAGTGAGGAACAGCTGGTTCTCGTAAAGGAAGATGAACGCGGACGGTGTCATGAATTGCGAGCACGAAACCTCCGTGCGCTCACCCGTGCGGATGTCGACAATATTGAGTGCTTCATGCTCCTGCTTCACAAGCAGCTTTTCGTTGAACTGCTCGATGAAGTCCATCTTGCGTGAGCGGTGCAGTTGGTGCTTGAATGACTTGAGCACGTCTCCCGTGTCAATCGACAAGATCTTGAGAGGCACATGAGACCCGCATGACGCCTTGTGGTAGATAAGCAACATGATGCCCGGAGAGATCTTGATCTCGTGGATATTGTCGTCAGTGATAGAGTAGAGGTGCGTGTAATTTTTGAGGTCCCACACTTTGTAGACCTTATCGGCGGCCGAGTAGGTAAGCACTTTTCCATTCACATCGTCGAATTCGACGAAGCCCGGAAAGCGGAGCGACTCCGTTTCGAAGAGCGAAAACCCGAGTGCGGGCTCACGCCGCCGAATGTACTCCAGCGGGGTAGAGCGGCAATTGAGCGACGAAAAATTGTCGTGCTTGTACACCGAGACCGTTATAATTGAGTTGCTGGCCTTATTGAAGAAGAGGGACCGGATAACTTCGTAAGGCGATACATTTAAGAAGCATAGGCGCTCGTTACTGCGCTGTCCCCGCAGGTAAGCGACACACACACCTGACGCTGCAAGAGCAAATATCACGTCCTTTGCTGCCACAATCTCGAGGATCTTGGAGCGCTTTTTCAAGAAGGGCAGTCGAAGATGTGACGCCTTGGGATCATGCGTGTCCAGTCCAGCACACAGTGAGTAGTCCCTGGTCCGCGACGCAATTCATGCACCACTTTAATGCTAGACAGCCCCATCGGCCTTCGCAGGAGCACGTTACTGGGAATCTATAATTGAGGCGCACCTGAACCTCTCCTTGGCGTTTCCGCGGTCGGACGCAAGACCCGACCGCCGCGATGTTTCACGTAGTGCGAGCCTTCGCGCGACATTCACCTGACAGCCAACGCCATGGCAAGTGAGCCACGAGCTCCAAAATGTGCCAGCCATTCAAGTGGCTGCCAAGCACCAAGGGTTCCAACACCGGATGACAGCGATGCTTTGCCTCATGGACAGCGGTGAACCCTCTCATAGGCGTCTTTGCCTCGCACTCTAGTGAAGCGCCCTAATCAGGCGTGAAAAACATGCCCTGCCCGATCGCTCGGGTGTTTCACGCGGAGAAGGGGCGTCCGCACCTCGACCTTCCGGCGCTTTGGCGAACGCATCTTGCTTCTCTGTACCTTGACGCTGCAGAAACAAAACAGCAGGGCAACGGGCGCAGAGAATGAATCACTGGGATACCCGCCACCCGCTGGACTGCGAGCAGCTGCGCAAAGGTGCCGCGGTACAGCGAGAGGCACGCCACGCCTTGCCCCAACTTCAAAACGTTTGAGAAATGCACATTGGTCTGTAAAGCACCAAGGTATTCTTTAAAATTCCTTTTTGTTTTATGCGGCTCGCCTAGAGAGCAGGCACCCGGCGAGGAGCCTACGCCGCGCCCAGGGGGGGAAGCCCAGACCCCGATAGCGCATCGGACACAACAATCAGTCCCTCTACAGGCGGCTCCGAGCGCGCGCCTGCCTCCGCGGGCGTCAGCCGGGGGCCGTAAGTTGGCTCCAGTCAAATGCCCCCGGAGATGGACCCGCCCCAGCTGACGCAGCTGCCTCCGCCGGGAGAACTTCCTGACATAGATCCACGCCTCGAGCTACGCGACCAGCGCCGCGATTCTGCTTCGAGGGGCCGGGAGGGGCTCGAGGACCCAACCCAAATGCCCCTTCGGACCCCGCGGCACGCAGACACGAGGTACTACATGCTGGGCCGCGGGCATCCGGGAAGGAGTACCCACGACATGGTCGTGGACGCACTCAACTCCCTCGGGACCGTCGACGCACGCATGGTCCCCCTCCAGCAGCTTGAGCCGGCACCCCTAGAGGCATCCGATGGGTGCATCTCACGATGCCACGCAATCGTTCGCCTCTACCAGAAAGGCGGTTCCTACGTCGCGGACCTACTCGACGTGCGGAATCCCGAGCGTACCGACAGTGACTGCTCCACCATCAGGCCCCTGGGGAATGCGGGGCGAGGACCTTCTCTCGCTTCGGGCACCTGGATGCGGCTGCTCCGCCACAATAGGGTGTACCTCGCGGGAGCGGCAGCGGCGCACCTGGTGCTGCGCCCAGCCGAAGACACTGACGCAACCGACGGAAACAACAACGACACCAAAGCGGTAGCTGCGGACGCTGGGGAGGACGAGCACAGAGACGGCGGCGCAATTGACCGCAAGCTCAAACTGCTCGTCACCCCGAAGCAGGCAGGAGCGATCATCGGAGATGGAGGAGGAACCATCCGCCGGATCACCGCTGACCCCCCGTGCAAGCTCACCATGCCGCGAAAATGGACCCGAAGATCCGGCTCAGACTGGTACCGGGTGGCGCTCCTCTCCAGCCCATTCTCGGATGCCCTGGCAGAGTGCGCTGCTCGCGTCGTGGAAGCGCTCGCCACCGCCCGCGACGGCTCGAAGCGCCCGACGGTCGAGCTGCGAGCGCTCTACCCTGCGAGGGGAATGATCCAGGCCG